>ENA-OWNT01001724-OWNT01001724.1-seawater-metagenome-genome-assembly--contig:-NODE-1724-length-25885-cov-4.716406_pt1 | contig 25885 bp, 23 predicted proteins | sample MGYA00238136_ERZ651165 | MGnify/ENA primary metagenome ERZ651165 (study PRJEB26861, sample SAMN08777766) | seawater metagenome | isolation source: coastal seawater | place: USA: Florida | collected...
AAGAGGACGCCACGACAGGTGGGAGCCGGAAGGGAGACCTCGGCCCCCCCCAGGGCGAGCCCATCCAGGCCATCCTCACGCAGGCGCCCGACGTGCCGCCGCCCACCGGGCGGGATGCCCCGGCCAAGGTGGTGGTGGAGCTGGAGGTCGTCGAGAAGGTGATGCCCATCGCCGAAGGGGTCGACTACACCTTCTGGACGTTCGGGGGGCAGGTGCCCGGCCAGTTCATCCGGATTCGGCAGGGCGACACGGTCGAGTTCCACCTGCAGAACCATCCCGACAGCAAGATGCCGCACAACATCGACCTGCACGCGGTCACCGGGCCCGGAGGGGGCGCGGCGAGCTCGTTCACCGCCCCGGGTCATGCCTCGCAGTTCACCTTCAAGGCCCTCAACGAGGGGCTCTACGTCTACCACTGCGCCACCGCGCCCGTGGGGATGCACATCGCCAACGGGATGTACGGGTTGATCCTCGTCGAGCCGCCCGAAGGGCTGCCTGAGGTCGACCGCGAATACTACGTCATGCAGGGCGACTTCTACACGGTCGGGAAGTACCGGGAGAAGGGGCTGCAGGCCTTCGACATGCAGAAGGCGATCGAGGAAAACGCCACCTACGTGCTCTTCAATGGCTCGGAGGGAGCCCTCGTCGGCGACGGCGCCATCGAGGCCGAGGTCGGGGAGACCGTGCGGCTCTACGTGGGCAACGGCGGGCCGAACCTCGTGTCGAGCTTCCACGTGATCGGCGAGATCTTCGACAAGGTCTTCTACGAAGGAGGCACCCGCTTCCAAGAGAATGTGCAGACCACGCTCATCCCGGCCGGGGGGGCGGCCATGGTCGAGTTCTACGTCGAGGCGCCGGGCACCTACATCCTGGTCGACCACAGCATCTTCCGCGCCTTCAACAAGGGGGCCCTGGGGATGCTGAAGGTGGGAGGCGACGATGCGCCGTCCATCTACACGGGCAAGGAGGTCGACAGCGTCTACCTCGCGGACAAGACCGCCCCCTCCGCCCCCATCGGCGAGGCGGCAGCCGCCGCAGCTGCCGGTGAGCTCACGGAGGCGCAGCAGGTCGAGGCCGGAGGTCTCCTGTTCAAGGGCACCTGCTCCACCTGTCACCAGGAGGATGGGCGAGGGGTGCCGAACGTCTTCCCGCCCCTCGCTGGTGCCGACTACCTCCTGGCCGACAAGGAGCGGGCCATCGGCGTCGTCCTCAACGGGCTGAGCGGCCCCGTGGTGGTCAACGGGGCCGAGTACAACTCGGTCATGCCGCCCATGCGACAGCTGAACGACGACGAGGTGGCGAACATCCTGACCTATGTGCACAAGAGCTGGGGCAATGCCGGGCCGGTCGTGTCGGCCGACGAGGTCGCCGCGGTCCGGGCGCGCCTGCCCCGCCCGGCGGGGGCCGCGCACTGATGGCCCTCCTGTGGTGGTTCACCATGGCCTTCGCAGGCTCGTTGGTGTTCATACCCTCTGGCCACTACGAGCCCCTGATCCCAGCCGATCCGGACCAGCCCATCACCGAGGTGGCGGCCTTCCGCCTGGACGACCGACCCGTCACCGCGGGGGAGTTCGCGGCCTTTGTCGACAGCGACCCTCGCTGGTCGCCGTCCGGCGTCGCACCCTTGCTCGCGGACGCCGGGTATCTCGAGGGGACGCAGCGCCCCGGCGAGCCCGTGGTTCGGGTGAGCTGGTTCGCGGCGCGGGCCTTCTGTGCGGCCGCTGGCAAGCGCCTGCCGACGGAGGACGAGTGGGAGTACGTCGCCCGGGCCTCCGCCACCCAGGCCGACGCCAGCGACGACCCCGAGCACCTGCAGACCCTGCTCGCCTGGTACGGCCGGCCGAGCTCCGACGCCCTGCCCATGGTCGGGCAAGGGGTGGCCAATGTGTACGGCGTGCACGACCTGCACGGCGTGGTCTGGGAGTGGGTCGAGGACTTCAACAACACCCTGTTCGTCGCCGATGGTCGGCAAGGCGGCGACGGCGACCGGCTGGCCTTCTGCGGGGCCGGTGCCGTGTCGGCCACCGACGTCTCCGACTACGCCCGGTTCATGCGGGTCGCGTTCCGCTCCTCGCTGCGGGGAAGCTACACCACGTCCAACCTCGGCTTTCGATGCGCAGCCGATGCGGAGGCTCCATGATGATGCTGTTGCTATGGCTTGTCGGCTGCGGCCCCGGCACGCCCGAGGACCCCTACGCCGACCAGGTCGCCGCCGCCCTTGCGGAGCCCCTGCCGGCCGACTCGCTCTACACGCTGGAGCTTCCGCTCGTCGACCAACACGGCCGGCCCTCCGGTCTCGGCGTCGGACGCGGCCATCCCACGCTCGTCAGCATGTTCTACGCGAGCTGCCCGACCGCCTGTCCGATGCTGGTCGGTGAGGTCCAGGCGCTGGAAGATCGACTGACGGCCGCCGAGCGCGCGGACCTTCGGGTCGTGCTGGTCAGCCTCGATCCCGACCGAGACACGCCGGCGGTCCTGGCCGAGGCGGCCGAGCGGTATGGCGTCGACGGGGCGCGCTGGAGCCTCCATCGCACGGAGGACGAGCATGTGCGCACCCTCTCCGCGGTCCTCGACATCCAATACCGAGACCTCCCGGACGGCGAGATGAACCACTCGACCATCCTCACCCTGGTCGACCGACAGGGGCGCAAGGTGGCGCGGCGAGACGGCCTGGGGGGCACGGTCGACCCGTTGGTGGACGCGCTCCGCGGCCTGCCCTGAGGGCCGCCTGACCGCACAGGCCCTGCCCAGGTCGTGCCGAGGTCGTGCCGAGGTCGTGCCGAGACGTCGAAGCCCCGGCGCGGGGGCCAGGGCTCGAGGGTGGGGTGACAGGGGCACCAGGACTTGAACCCGGGACCTGCTGATTTGGAATCAGCTGCTCTACCAACTGAGCTATACCCCTACACCGCAGACCGCCTATCGTGCATCCACGGGGCGGTCCAGTCGACGAGCACCCCTTCGGGTGCCCATCGGAGCTAGGCCTGCTTGCGACCTTGCTTTCCGGGGCGCTTCCGACCGAGCTTCTCGCGGCCCATGGCCTCCTTGATGCGGGCGGTCATGGCGTCGGCTGCCTGGTCCTTGCCGTTGCGGCGCAGGCGGCGGACGAGGTCCTTGAAGTGGACGAGCGCCTCCTTGCGGCGCTTGGACTGGCTGGCCTGCTCGAGGGCCGCGTCGAAGGCCTGCTGGGCGCCTTCCTTGCGACCGGCGTTGTGCAGCGAGCGACAGCAGCGCAGGTAGGCACGGGAGGCGAGGGCCGGCTTGCCCTCCTCCTTCAGGTGATCACCGATCTTGCGGTAGAGCTTGGCCGCGGCGCCGTGCTCGCCGGCCTTGGACAGCTGGGCCGCCTTGCGGGCCGCCTGCTGTGCCTTGGGCCCGAGGGCCTTGGCGAGGGACTTCTTGGCGTCGACGCCGGGACGGGCGCCCGCCTTGGCGTGGGTGTCGGCCTGACGACGCTGGGCCGCCCGGCTGGGGTTCTTGGCTCCGCGGTTGCGCTTACGGGGCATGGATGCTCCTCCTGGGATGGGTCGCGAGAAGCGAACCTTACCCTACGGAGAAGGCCGAAGACGCACGCCTCGGTTGCATCGGCCCCCGCTACGCCAGCGCGATGACGCCCGCGGCGATGGCGGCGGCCCAGGCGTACCAGCAGAACTGGCTGAAGCGACCGGCCAGCACCAGGCGCACCAGGAGCACGAGGGCGAGGTAGCCCGTGACCAGCGCCGTGAGGCCGCCGACGGTGAGCTGGAGGGGGTCGAGCCCGCTGCCATCGATGTCCTTCAGCTTCAGCAGCACGGCGCCCAGGATGGCGGGCACGCTCATCAGGAAGCTGAACCGGGCCGCCACCTCTCGCGGGAGACCCAACATCAGCGCCACCGAGATGGTGGTGCCGCTGCGGCTGATCCCGGGGGTGATGGCGAAGCCCTGCGCCAGCCCGAGGAGCACGGCCAGGCCCAGGGTCAGCTCCCTGCTCTGCTCGCTCCGGTCGAAGCGGCCCGAGAGGAACAGCAGGAGCCCGGTGATGGCGAAGGTCACGGTGAGGGCTGCCGGCGTGGCGAAGAGCTGCTCGAAGAGGTCTTCGAAGGTGAGGCCGATGATGGCCGTGGGGATGCTGGCGGCCACCAGCAGCGTCCACATCTTCACGCCCTCGCGCTCGAGGAAGGGACCCTCCCCTTGGATCGGGTCGCGCAGCAGGGTCATCACGTCGTCCCGGTAGAACCAGAGCACGGGAATCAGCGTGCCGACATGGAGCACCAGGTCGAAGAGGACGTGATCGCTGCCGATCTCGATGAACTGCTGGAAGAGCACGAGGTGGCCGGAGGAGGACACCGGAAGAAACTCGGTGAGCCCCTGGAGGGCACCAAGGAACAGCGCGCCCAGCAGGCTGCTGGCGAAGATCATGGGGGGCTCGGGGAGGAAGGGGTGGGGGAGCCGGAGGCGGGGCGGAAAGGGGGAGGCGGGGTCAGTCGGTGGGGCGCAGCGTCTTGAGGTAGGCGACGAGGGCGTCGAGCTGCTTGTCGGACATGGCGAACCCGCGCATGGCGGAGCCCGGCTTGCCCTGGGTGATGGTGCTGCGGAGCTTGGCGTCGGTCTGGCCCTTCCAGAACGCGGCGCTGCTGAAGTCCTTCGGGGGCTTCGGCAGGGCGCGGGCGGCCGGGCCATCGCCCTTGCCGTTGGGCCCGTGGCAGGCCTGGCACTTGGCGACGTACAGCGACCGACCGTCTTCGACGGGGCCGGCCTGGGCCAGGGATAGGGCGACGAGCAGGGCGATCATGCGGACCTCTGGGTCATTCTAGCACCTGCCGCTGCGGTCGCGGAGCTGGAGGCTACTTGCCTGCGGGCGGCACGTTCTTGGCCTTCGCCTTGCCCTTGGCCTTGGCGCCTTCCTTGGCCGCTGCCTTGCTGTGCACCTTGGCCATGTGGTTCAGGACGTGCCGAACCTCGTTGCGCGTGAGCGTGGCTTCGTAGCCAGGCATGCTGCCCTTGCCGCGAATCACGATCTTGGTGGCGGCATCGTTGGCCTTCACCTTGCCGCGGAGGTCGGGCACCTTGGCCACGAGAGCCTTCGTGGCGGGGCCATCGCCGCGGTTGCCAGGGCCGTGGCAGGCGACGCAGTGGCGCTCCCAGAGCTCCTTGCCTTGCTGCTCGGGGGTCTTCTGGCGCGTGGGCTGGCCCGCTTGGGCGCCGGACACGCCGAGGCCGAGGAGGACCAGGCTGACGGGGAGCAGAGTGGTGAGACGATGCATGGCGGCTGGGTATCCGGTCCGCTGATGGTCGTCACCAGTACGGACCCAAGGAACGACAACGCCCGCATGCAAAGGCATGCGGGCGTTGAAAAAGTGGCGGGATGGACGGGACTCGAACCCGCGGCCTCCGGCGTGACAGGCCGGCGTTATAACCAACTTAACTACCACCCCACGCTGTAATAGAGCGTTGCTCCGTGAGAGTGGGCGGAACAGGAATCGAACCTGCAACCGTCGGTGTGTAAAACCGAAGCTCTCCCATTGAGCTATCCGCCCGGAGGGCATCCCCGCCGAGCCCTTCCCACTTAATGTGGTTCCCCGGGAGGCGTCAACCTTGTTGGGGCACATGAGGATCAGATGAGGGATCCGATCCGGCCGAAGTGTCGGCCGAAAGGGACTCAGCGCGACGCGATCCGAAGATCTCTTCTGCTCGCTCCCCGGTGAGGGCCTCCTTGAGGACCCGGTCCATGTGAGACACGAGGATGACGTCGACGTCGGCGAGGACGTTGGCCGGGATCTCGTCGAGGTCCTTCCGGTTCTCCTCCGGCGCCAGGACGCGGGTGATGCCCCCGCGATGGGCGGCCAGGACCTTGTCCTTGAGGCCACCGATGGGCAGCACGCGCCCGCGGAGGCTGATCTCCCCGGTCATGGCGGTGTCGGCGCGCACGGGGATGCCCGTGAGGGCCGACACGAGGGCCGTCGCCATGGCGATGCCGGCGCTGGGGCCGTCGGTCTTCAGGGCGTTGCCCGGGTAGTGGATGTGGAGGTCGGTGTTCTCGGCGAACTCAGCGTCCAGCCGGAGGGCCTCTTGGCGGGAGCGGACGTAGGTGAGCGCTGCGTTCCCGGACTCCTTCAGCCAGTCACCCAGCCGGCCGGTGAGGAGGAGCTTGCCCTTGCCCGGCACGGTGGCGACCTCGATGTTGAGGAGCTCGCCCCCCCAGGGGCTCACGGCCAGGCCCTTCACCATGCCCACCAGGTCTTCCTTCTCGCGGGTGCCGATGAGGAAGCGCGGCGGCCCCAGCACCTTCGTGAGGTTGGAGGTCACGATCTTGACGTGGGTTTCGGGGCCTCGGTCGACCACCAGCCGGGCCACCTTGCGGCACATACGCGCCAGCTGCCGCTCGAGGTCGCGGACCCCCGACTCCTTGGTGTGGTGACGGATGGTCTCCTGCAGGGCCTTGCTGGACAGCGCGAGGTTGTCGGCGGTGATGCCGTTCGCCTCGAGCTGCCGTGGAAGCAGGTAGCGACGCGCGATGGCCACCTTCTCGGCCTCGGTGTAGCCGGAGAGCTGGATGATCTCGAGACGGTCCTGCAGCGGGAGTGGAATGCCCTGGAGGCTGTTGGCCGTGCAGATGAAGGTGACCTTCGACAGGTCGAAGTCGATGTCGAGGTAGTGGTCCTGGAAGGTGGTGTTCTGCTCGGGGTCGAGCACTTCCAGCAGGGCCGCCGACGGATCGCCTCGGAAGTCGGCGCTCATCTTGTCGACCTCGTCGAGGAGCATCACCGGGTCGACGCTCTCCGCCCGCTTCATCCCGTGGATGAGCTTGCCGGGCATGGCGCCGATGTAGGTGCGCCGGTGGCCGCGGATCTCCGCCTCGTCGCGCACCCCACCCAGGGCGATCTTCACGAAGGGGCGCTTGCTGGCGCGGGCGATGGACCGGGCGAGACTGGTCTTCCCGACCCCCGGCGGGCCCACCAGGCACAGGATGGGCCCACGCATCTGATCGACCAGCGTGGAGACCGCCAGGTACTCGATGATGCGCTCCTTGACCTTGCGCAGCCCGAAGTGGTCGGCGTCGAGGACCTCGGCCGCCTCTGGGAGGGTGGCCGGCTCTTCGGCACTGGGCTCCCAGGGCAGCGCGACGATCCAGTCGAGGTAGTTGCGCACCACGGTCGCCTCGGCGCTCATGGTGTTCATCTGGGAGAGCTTGCGCAGCTCCTTCTCGGCGCGGGCCTGGACGTGCTCGGGCAGGTTCTTGTTGGCCAGCTGCTGAGCGAGCTCCTCGAGATCGGAGCGGCCTTCCTTGTCGCCCAGCTCCTTCTGGATGGCCTTCATCTGCTCGTTGAGCCAGTACTCCCGCTGGTTGTTCTCCCGCTCTCGCTTCACGCGGGTCTTGAGCTTCTTCTCCACCTGGAGGAACTCGATCTCGGTGAGGAGCGCCTTGTAGACACGCTCGAGGCGCTCCCGCGGGTCGACCGTCTCCAGGAGTTCCTGGCGCTCGGCGAGCTTGAACTGCAGCGGGGCGATGAGGGTGTCGGCGAGGCGGTCCGGGGCCTCGATGGCATTCACCGAGAGCAGCATCTCCGGCGGCACCGCCCGGTTGAGCTTCACATACCGCTCGAAGGTGGTCTTCACCGTGCGGCACAGCGCCGTGAGCTCGACATCGGTGGCGTCGTGCTCGGCGGCGAACTCCTCGACCTCCACCACGAACATGTCGTCGTGCTCGACGTGCCGGCTGACCTTGGCGCGCCGCTGCCCATGGACCAGCAGCTTGGTGTTGCCGTCGGGGAGCTTCAGCACCTGCTCGATGCTGGCGATGGTGCCGAAGTCGTAGACGTCTTCGGTGGACGGGTTGACGTTGTCGCCGACCCGCTGTGCGGCGAGGAAGACCTCCTTGCGGTCGCTCTGGTTCGCGGCCTCGATGGCCGCCAGGGAGCGTGCGCGCCCGATGATCAACGACACGGGCGTGCCGGGGTAGACCACGACCTCCCGCAGCGGCACCATCGGGTAGGTGGTCGGGCCCTCGCCTCGGTCTCGGAAGATCATGGGATGTACTCGCGGCTCGGGGAGCTCAGACGCTGCTCAGGCCCACTCGGCCTCGTTCTCGTATACCAGGATCGGCTCGCGCTTCTGCAGCACCACGTCTTCGGAGATGATCACCTCGCGCACGTTCGACTTGCTGGGCAGGTCGTACATCACGTCGAGCATGATCTCCTCGAGGATGCCGCGGAGCCCGCGGGCACCGGCCTTCCGCTCGAGCGCCTTCTTGGCGATCTCCTGGAGGGAGCCGTCGGTGAACTTCAGCTGCACGCCGTCCATCTCGAACAGCTTCTTGTACTGCTTGGTGAGGGCGTTGCGGGGCCGCACGAGGATGTGCATCAGCGTCTCCTCGTCGAGCTCGTCGAGGGTCGCGACCACGGGCACCCGGCCGATGAACTCGGGGATCAGGCCGAAGCGCATGAGGTCTTCGGCCTCGACCTGCGCCAGCAGCTCGTTCATCGTGTACTTCTTCTTGCCCTGCATCTTGAGGCCGAAGCCCATGGCCTGCTGGCCGAGGCGGGCCTCCACGATCTTGTCGAGGCCGACGAAGGCGCCACCGCAGATGAACAGCACGTTGGTCGTGTCGATCTGCAGGAAGTCCTGCTGGGGGTGCTTTCGGCCCCCCTTGGGCGGGACGTTGGCGACTGTGCCCTCGATGATCTTCAGCAGAGCCTGCTGCACGCCCTCACCCGAGACGTCGCGCGTGATGGACGGGTTCTCGGACTTGCGGCTGATCTTGTCGATCTCGTCGATGTAGATGATGCCCTTGCAGGTGCGCTCGACGTTGTACTCGGCGGCCTGGAAGAGGCTCAGGATGATGTTCTCGACGTCTTCACCGACGTAGCCGGCCTCGGTGAGGCTCGTGGCGTCGGCGATGGTGAAGGGCACGTTGAGGAACTTGGCGAGGGTCTGGGCCAGGAGGGTCTTGCCCGAGCCCGTGGGGCCCACCAGCAGCACGTTGGACTTCTGCAGCTCCACGTCGTCGTGGTTGGAGCGGGAGTCGATGCGCTTGTAGTGGTTGTGGACGGCGACGCTCATCACCTTCTTGGCGCGCTTCTGCCCGACCACGTACTCGTCGAGGTAGGCGTAGATCTCCTTCGGCTTCGGCACCAGGCCGCGGGTCGCGTAGAAGTCTTCGCGCTCGTATTCCTCGGTGATGATGTCGTTGCACAGCTCGACGCACTCGTCGCAGATGTACACCGACGGCCCCGCGATGAGCTTGCGGACTTCCTTCTGGGACTTGCCGCAGAACGAGCAGCACAGGTCTTTCGCGTTGGTGGCCTTGCGCCGCACGGCGCCTCCATCGTGTTCGGGGCTAGGGAGCTCGGGGGCCTATCGGCGCCGCGCGGGCGCGACTGGACTCAGGAGTTGGCTTCGGTCTCGCCGACGCCCTCGGGCGGCTCGATGACCTCGTCGATCAGGCCGTATTCCTTGGCCTCCATCGCGGTCATGATGTTGTCGCGCTCCACATCCGCGGCGATGCGCTCCACCGACTGGCCGGTGTGGTGAGCGAGGGTGCGGTTGAGGCGCTCCCGCCAACGGAGAATCTCCTTGGCGTGGATCTCGATGTCGGTCGCCTGGCCGCGGAAGCCGCCGAGGGGCTGGTGGATCAGCACCCGTGCGTTGGGCAGGGAGCGACGCTTGCCCTTGGTGCCGCCGGCGAGGAGCACAGCCCCCATGGACGCCGCCTGACCCACACAGATGGTGGCGACGTCGGCGCTGACGTGCTGCATCGTGTCGTAGATCGCCATGCCGGCGGTGATGACCCCGCCCGGGCTGTTGACGTACAGGTAGATGTCCTTGTCGGGGTCCTGGCTGTCCAGGTAGAGCAGCTGGGCGATGATCAGGTTGGCCACCTGGTCGTCGATCTGGGTGCCCAGGAAGACGATGCGGTCGACGAGCAGACGGGACCAGATGTCGTGACGGGTCTCACCGCGGTGGGTCATCTCCGTGACCATGGGCACGAAGTAGTTCGTCGGACGGCTCATGTTCCTCCTCGCGAGCGGCGAGCGCAGGGGGTGGACCGGCTGGTGACCAGCGCAGAGACAGTGGATTCGCCGGCGTCGTGAGGGTGTAACCACGCCGATCTGGCGGGGCGACCATCGCCGTGGGCTCCCCGCCGGATGGACGGGTCTGGGACGGTCCCCTCTGAGCACGAAAGCCCCCGCCGGAGGGCGGAGGCTTCACGCTGAGACGTGGGCCTCAGCTCACATGCGGGCCTTGATGGCGGTGAGCGCACCCTTGCGGGCCTTGCCACCTTCCTCGGCGGCCAGCAGGGCGGCGAGGTGGGCGTCGTGGTCGCCGGAGGCGAGGGCGTCCTTCAGGGCGCCGATGCTGCCCTTGAGGATGGAGAGGTCGGCGTCGCCGCTGTCGGCGGCGGGGGCGGCCGCAGCCTCGGGCTCGGCGGCCTTCTTCGCCTTCTTGGCCTCGGACTTCTTCGCGACCTGCTCCTTGACCATCTCCTCGGCCACGGCCTTCATCTCTTCGTTCCCGGCCGGCTCGGCGTTGGGATCGGGCTCGACGAAGTTGGAGCGCTCGAGCAGCCAGTCGAGGGTCTTCTCCTCGAGGATGCGGTCCTTCAGCTCATCGATGCCGCCATCCTTCGTGAACCAGCCCTTGACGGCCTCGACCGTCTGGCCGCGCTCGTCGGCGAGCTCCTGGTACTTGGCGTCGATGTCGGCGTCGGTGACACCGAGGTCTTCCTTCTCGGAGACCGACTCGAGGATGAGGGCGGACTTGGCAGCGAACTCGGCGCGGACGCGGAGGTCGGCCATCTGGGCGTCGCCGAAGTGGATGGTGCGCGGGTCGCGGCCCGTGCGGTAGGCCTGCTGCATCTTGAGCTCTTGCACGAGCATCTGCAGCGACTGCTCGATCATGCCGCTGGGCACGTCGAACTTGTTGACCTTGATGAGCTCCTCGAGGAGGTTGGCCCGGGCCTGGTTGCGGGCCAGGACATCACGCTGCTCGCGCAGCTGGCCCTCGATGGCGGTGCGCATGCCGTCGGCGCCACCTTCGTAGCCGAGCTTCTCGGCGAGCTCGTCGTCGAGGGCGGGCACCTGGTAGCTCTGGATGGACAGCACCTTCAGGCTCACCTGAAGGGTGCGGCCGGCCACGGACTCGGTGCGGGCGTCGGCGCCGAAGCTGACCTCGCCGGAGGCCTCGCCATTGGCCTCGGTGCCGATGACCAGGCTCTCGATGCCGGTGTAGTAGGGGTCGCCATCCGTGCGGATCATGGTGCCCACTTCCTTGGCCACCTCGTCGTCACCGTCGGTCGCGGTGAGCTCGACGAGCGCCATGTCGCCGGCCTGGACGGCACGGTCGGACACTTCCTCGAGCTTGGCCTCGCCTTCGAGGCGGGACTGCACGGCGGCATCGACCTCGTCGGAGCCGACCTCGACCTTGGGGTAGACCACGTCGACGCCGGTGTAGGTGTCGAGCTCGACCTCGGGGCGGACGTCGACCGTGATGGTGAACTGGAAGCCGGCCTTGCTCTTCACGCTGCCCGAGTCGGACAGGTTGGGCTGGGACACAGGCTGCACGTCGCCGCCGTCGAGGACGTGACGCCACCCGACCTGGATGAGCTCCTGTGCCACATCGGCCTCGATCTGAGCGCCGAAGCGAGCCTCGAGCACCTTCCGCGGCGCCTTGCCGGGACGGAAGCCCCGGAGGCGGACCTTGCGGGACAGCTGCTTGTAGGCCTTGTCGAGTTCGCCGCGGACGCGGTCGGGGGGCACCGTCAGGGTGATGCGCTTCTGAAAGCTGCCGACAGCCTCGACATCGACCTTCATCTCATCCTCGCAGAGCATGCGAGGGCCGAGGATGCGAGAAGGGGGACTCGAACCCCCACGGGGTCACCCCACCAGATCCTAAATCTGGCGCGTCTACCAGTTCCGCCATTCTCGCGGGGTTCGGCCCTCGACTGTTTTTCGCGTTCTGAAAATGGTGGGCCCACCAGGAATCGAACCTGGAACCTACGGATTAAGAGTCCGGTGCTCTGCCAATTGAGCTATAGGCCCGTAAAGGGAAAGGCGGGTGGGAGACGGGATTTGAACCCGCGACCCCTGGAACCACAATCCAGTGCTCTAACCGACTGAGCTACACCCACCGTGCAGCGGCGATTTAACGAGCTGCGTGGTTCCGGCAAGCGCAATGCGGGGAAGTCCGACCAGATGACGGCGAAAACGTGGGTTCTATGTATGGCGATCGCGTTGGCGACGATGTCGTGTTCTCGCGCCAGGGTGCTGCCGCCGGCCGAGCCCACCGCCGAGCCGTCCGAGGCGATTCGCGCGTTCCGCGACTTCGCGCTGGCGCCGGCGCGGCTGCCGCCCCCTTCGGTCACCATGGAGCGCGTGTCGGTGGATGGCGCGGGGGTTCGGGGCACCGCCCGTGTGGTGCGGGCGGAAGAGGAAGGCTGGAACGCCTGGCCCGGCCGCGAGCTGCGGCTCTTCAACCACCGGTGGGCGTGGGTGGTGGAGGTCTCGGTCGACGGGCCCGAGGGTATGGCGTGGCGGCCCCAGGGGTCCCGCCTGGAGCTCAACGACGAGCGGACCGTGCTCCTGCCTGCCCCGTCGGCGGATGATGTCCTGGGCGATCTGCTGTTCTGGGCCCTGGAGCAGGAGCGGCACGCCCTCGGCGAAGACCTCGCCGCGCGCACCCGGGGCGCGGGCCCCTTCCGTGCTCGCTACCTGACCCAGCGCTCGGAGGCTGGGCGGTGGGAGGGGGTCTTGGCCTTCCCCCTGGGCGAGCACTACGATCGGCACGTGGTGGCGGCCCGACTCACGCTGGCCTTCGACCTTCCCTCGGGCACCGAGGAGCTGGTCTGGGTGTTCCCCTGACCCGGACGCCGACTCGGCCGCATCGTCCGCCGACCGGGCAGCCGAAGCCCCCTGCCGAAGACGTTCAGCCGAAGAGGTAGGCCGAGAGCACCAGGGTCAGCAGGCACAGCACCGCCGCCACGATCGCCAGGGTGCGGCCGCTCGGCAGGTGGGTGGGGGCGGCGGTCGGCGTGAGCTCCGGTGGGCCGGGCGGCACGGGCACCCGCCGGCGGGACTCGGCCGGATCTTCTTCGCTGAACAGGTCGGCGGGGAGTCGGGGCCGCTTGCGTGCGACCTCCACCGGGGGGCCCACCATCACGGGGATCGCGCCCACTTCGGGTCGGGGAGCGTGGGACAGCGGTGGCTCCTCGCCGCCGACGCTGACCGCCGTGACGTCGTCGAGGCTGAGCTGGTCGCTCGACACCGTGTCCATCTGCGGGCGCCGGTAGGTGCTCTCGCGGGTCTCACCGGTGTCGACGAGGTCGCTGGTGTCCAGGCCCTGGGTGGTCGCGTCCTGCCGGACGTCGGTGACGTCGACCTGGTCGGTGGTGCGGAGTGGGCGCCGGGGGCTGGGCACCGCAGCGTGGCGGCGCCGGGGCACCTCGCTGGCGGCCCAGGTGGGCAGGTCGGCCTCGGGCAGATCGGCCACGAGGGCGCGGAGGGACGGCGCCAGCCGGGAGAGGACGGGGCGGTCGTCCGGGGCGTAGGCCAGCATCCCCTGGACCCAGTCGCGGTAGCGCTCGGGGAAGACCGGGCCAGGCCGCGACATGATCCGGATGAGCACGCGCCGCACCATGGACTCGTGGGCGTCGGGCCCCGTGTTGGCGGGGGGCGTGCCCCCGGTGAGCAGCTCGGAGAGCAGAACGCCCAGCCGGTAGACCAGGGCGTCGGCCGGGGTGGTGGACTGCGGTGGACGCCGGCCCGGGTCGGGCAGGGTGGGCCCGACGAAGCCGAGGAGGAACACCTCGCCACTCGGCAGGACGAGCACGTCGTTGGGGCCGGGGCCCGGGTGGGTTAGCCCCTCGGGGCCGAGGTCGACCAGGCGTTCGGCCACGGCGGCGAGAAGCTCGGCGGCGACCCGGAGCGGGGGCAGCTCACCATCGATGACGCAGCCCAACGTGATCCCTTCGGTGCCCGGGTAGAGCCAGGCGGCCCGACCGTCGTGCTCGACGACGCCGAGCAGGGGCAGGCTACCGGCGCGCTCACGGCCGACATGGGCGGCGCTGCGCTCCTTGCTGCGCACGAAGGCGCCATCGACCTGGGGCCCCAGCAGCGCCACCACGTCGCGCTCGCCCCAGGTGGCCCTGTGGGCGGCCGGGGACCACGCAGGCAGCGGTTCGAGGAGGATCAGCTCGGAGGACATGGGCCTGGTCGTGGAGGCGGAGGACGGGGGGGAAGGGAGGTCGGGCCTAACCCGGCGGTGGCTGCCGTCGATCGATGGTGGCCTGCCGAGGTCGCGGGCGGTGAGCCAGGTGGCTAGAGACACCGTTGCGGGGCCGTCGGATCCCGCGGGCTGTCCCTTCGGAGGGGTTGTCCCGCGCGCCGCGGGCGCCATCTTCCCTTCGATGCCTCGAGGAACCCGACCCATGACGGATGACGCGCCGCCGGCAAAGAAGTCTCTGCCCGCCGCCCCGCTGACCACCCTGCCGGCCCCCAAGCCGGGCTCGGCACGGTCGGCCAAGGACCTCCTGAACTTCTACCTGGCCGAGGTGCGCAAGTACCCCCTTCTCTCCCCCGAGGAGGAGAAGGCGTATGCGGTCCGCTACCAAGAAGACGGCGATCAGGAAGCCGCAGAGCGGCTGGTCACCAGCAACCTCCGCCTGGTCATCAAGATCGCCTTCCAGTACCACCGCCAGTGGGCGAACGTTCTCGACCTGATCCAGGAAGGCAACGTCGGCCTCGTCGAGGCGCTCTCCCGCTACGATCCGAGCCGCGAGATCCGCTTCTCCAGCTACGCGCAGTACTGGATCCGGGCGATGATCCTCCGCTTCCTGCTCGACAACTTCCGCCTGGTCCGCCTCGGCTCCACCCGTGCGGGCCGCAAGCTCTTCTTCCAGCTGCAGAAGGAGCGCGACCGCCTCGTGCGTGCCGGCGTCGACCCCTCGGCGAAGCTCATCGCCGAGAACCTGGGCGTGTCCGAGAAGGAGGTCCACGCGGTCGACCGCCACATGCGGGCGCCGGCCCTGTCGCTGCACGCCCCCACCGGCGACGGAGACGACGGCCGCTCCCTGGCGGAAGTGGTGCCCGACAACGAGCCCAACGACCCCGAGGACAACGCCGCGCGAACCGAGCTGTCCGGCCTGGTGCAGGGGAAGCTGGCGGCCTTTGCCGCCGAGCAGCTTCGCGACGAGCGGGAACAGATCATCTGGTCCGAGCGGATGCTGGCCACCGATCCGGTCTCGCTGGCCTCGCTGGGCGAGCGATTCGGCGTGTCCAAGGAGCGGGTCCGCCAGATCGAGGCGCGCATGAAGAAGCGCCTCAAGCAGTTCCTCGAGGCCGAGCTCGGCGACGAGATCGACTTCGAGTTCAGCTGAAGCTGCGCACCAGGTCGGCGAGGATCGGCGCGCGGAGGAAGGTCTGGCCCTGCTCGAAGCGAACCAGCCCGGCGGTGTGGAGCGACTCGTCCAGAGGCTCGGTGGGCCGTGGGCCGCGGGCCAGGGCCTCCAGTCGGTCGAAGGCCTCGTCGCGGGTCTGGGTCAGCTCCACGGCGGCGCGGACCTCCAGGGCGGTGGAGCCCAGCAGACGCCAGACGGCGTCCCGGTCGACCAGCACCTCCTTGAGACGCGACGGGTCCTGCGCCAGCACGTCCAGGAAGGCCGGCACGCCACCCACGATGTCGACCACGCTCTCGAGCAGGCCGGGGTCCTGGGGGCCGGTGTGCTCCACCAGGTTCCCGAGCGCCTCCTCGGTGCCGTAGTCGGGGAGGGTCAGACGCCGGAAGCCGCCGATGCGGAAGTGGTTTGCCTCCACCGCACCGGCCAGCACCAGGTTGAAGCGCGGCTCGCCCGTGCGCTCCGCGATGTGGGTCTCGAGGGTGCTGATGAGGTCCCGCAGGGCCTCCACGTGGATGTGCTGCGCGCCGTGGATCATCAGGCAGCGCCGCTCTCCGTGCTCGGCTCGCTTCAGCAGGTCGCCCATGACATGACGGAAGCCACGGCGGGAGACCACCTGCCACGCGGGCCCGTCGAGGTCGAGGTGACAGAACTCGGTGACGGCCTGCACCAGCCACGCCCAGGCCTGATGAGGGGTTCGCCCTTCCAGGGGTAGCAAGGACAGGGTGCGGCACTTGACCGACGGCTCCCCGATCATCAGGTCGGTGGAGAGGTCGTCCAGGAAGCGGCGGGCCTGGCTCCAGCGTGGCGTGACGATGGTCACCGGCTGCATGCGCCGCAGCAGGACCCGGAGCTGTCGCGCCATCCGGGTGCGCTGAGCCGCTTCGTAGAAGCGCTGGTTGGGGTCGAAGGCGCCGCTGCGCTTGCCGCGGAGCAGGACGAGACGTCGGTCGAGGCGGTGCTGGATCATGTAGGGGGCCCCAGGGTGCGCAGGGAGCGCGAGGAGGGAGGGGAGGGGGGAAGGAGGCGCCGGGGAGGCGCATGGGGAGGGTACGACGGAGGGGTTGGTGTGTCAATGCTTCCCCCTAGAATTCACCTCAAGGGTTTGGGCTGGATAGGATGGGCTCGTGCCCCTCGCCCTGCCGAGCGCCAACTCTCCCCAGCTCGTCGCCCGGCTCGTCGAGGCGCTGGCCCGTGGCGTGCGTTCGTCCCGGGGCCTGCAGGAGACCCTCTCCCTGCAAGCGCAGACCGTGCGCGCCTACCTCCACGCCGCTCAGTGGCTGGGCTTCGTGGAGCAGGAGGGCGACCCCACCTTGACCCCCCTCGGCCTCGCCTATGCCTTCGCCGGGCGTCAGCGGGCGTACGTCTACGCGCGGGCGGTGTGGTCCATTCCCGTGGCGGCCGAGCTGCTGGTGGGCAGCGACGGGCGGTTGCCCGAGCCCGACGCCGTGCAGCGGGCGGTGGAGGCGGCCGAGCCGGGCCTGGCCGGTGCCACCCTGCAGCGGAAGGCGTCGGCGGTGCGTAGCTTGCTGGCCCCCGTCGTCGGTCGGCCCCGGCCCCGTCATGCCGGTGCCGAGGTGGAGCAGCTCGGGTTGCCGCTCACCCACGCGGCCACGGCATCGCCACCGCCACGGCTGGGGGCCCTCACGGGGGAGTACGACCCCGATGCCTACCGGTTCGTGCTGGGCTGCCTCCTGGACTTCGGCGAGCTCACCCTCGGTCATGTGCGGCGCCTCCTCGACCTGGCCCACGCCACCGAGCTGCCCATCGGGGGCTGCGTCGATCTGGCGGTCAGTCGCGGCGACGCGGCGCGGGTCGGCGACCGTCTGGTGGCTACGGCGGCCGCCATCGCCCGGCGCGACCTCGCGGGCAGCACGCCCTCGGTCATGCTCTCGGACCCCCTCTACCGGGCCTACCTCGACGACGCGGTGGCCGCGGAGAACGACCGAGTCGCCGCGACGCGGCGGGATGCCATGGCGCCGCGGTTCCGGGCCTGGGATCGTCGACTCTTCGGGCACCCCCTTCGCCCCGAGCACATCGCTGCCGATCTGGAGCGGGTCTTGATGGACCGGCCCCTGGCCACCTACCCGGTGGCGTCCGCGGCGGGGGCGGAGCCGCAGCCGGAAGAAGAGCCCTTCCTCGACGTGTGGGACCGCCCGGGGCTGCACGTGTGTCTGCCTCCCACCCTCGCCCAGCTGCAGGGCGGGCTTCCGGCGGTGAACCGGGTGCTGTCCAAGGCGCGGCGCGGGGTCGTCGGGATGCCCGATCTGTCCGACCGGCCGACGGTCTACCACGGGGGCCTCCTCCACCCCGGGGAGCCGCTTCCCCGCAGCGTTCCCGACACCCGCACCCTCCGGCTCCGGGTGCTGATGCACGTCCCCTACATGTCGGTGCTGGCGGCCGTGCTCTGGCTCCATCGCCTCAGCCCGGGGGTCGTGGAGCTCCGGGAGGACAAGCGGGGCTGGCGGGTCCGGCATCGCCGCCGCGACGCCGGGTCCCTGCTGGAGTTCCTCGACCGGGTCGCCCTCGCCCGCGGCTGGCATCCCTGCCGGCGCCTGGAAGGGGGGCTGCCCGCCGCCACCTTGGTCGCCATCGCCGAGGTCCTCGGCATCGGTACGCCGGTCGGCAAGCACCTCGTGTTGTCCGAGCGGCTCTTCCACCAGCTCGACACCGAGCCCGAGGAGCTGGAGATCGCCGGGCGCCTCCGCCCCCTGGCCGAGGCCGTGGCCGCCGTGCTCGACGACGACGACGGGGAGGACCCGGCGACGTGAAGCTGTTCGTCTACGGCACGCTGCAGCGGGGGCAGCCCCAGGGGGCGCTGCTGGCGCCGTGTCGGCGTGTGCCGGCCTCGACCCGCGGCGTGCTGTGGGGGCTGCCTGCGGGCTACCCGGCCTTGGTTCCCGAGGGGAGCGAGCCGGTGCATGGCGAGCTCGTCGAGCCCGTCGACGAGCGCCTCCTCGGGCTCCTCGACCACTACGAGGGGGTGGCCGAGGGGCTGTACCGCCGGGTCGAGATCGAGGTCGACGTAGGGCTGCGTCGCCACGTGGCCTGGGCCTACGTCATGGATCATCCTGAGGACCGCGGGGGCCGGCGCATTCCCGATGGCCGGTGGCGCGGGGTCGTGCGGCGCTGAGGTCGGTGGTCCACCTCGGCACGCGGAACTTTCTCCGCATGCGGTAGCATCGGGGCATGAATGAGATCGAGACGCCCCGCCTCCTCGGCACCTCGCCCGCCCTGGTGCGGCTCCGACGTCGGCTGGGTCAGGTAGCGGACAAGCCCCTTCCCGTGCTGCTCACCGGCGAGACCGGGACCGGCAAGGAGGTGTGCGCCCGGACCCTCCACGAGCTGTCGGGTCGGCGTGGCCCGTTCATCCCGGTGGACTGCGCGGCGCTCTCGTCGAGCCTGGTCGAGACCGAGCTCTTCGGCCACGAGCGGGGCGCCTTCACCGGGGCGACCAACCGGCGCGAGGGCCTCGTCTACGCCGCTCGCGGGGGCACCTTCTTCCTCGACGAGGTCGGGGAGCTCCCCATGGAGACGCAGACCCGCCTCCTGCGACTGCTGGAGCAGGGCACCTACCGCCCCGTGGGGGACCAGCGGGAGCGGACCGCCGACCTGCGGGTGGTGGCCGCCACCTGGCGCGACCTTCGTCAGGGCGTGGCCGACGGCACCTTCCGCGAGGATCTCTACCACCGACTCAGCATCGTGGAGCTCCGCCTCCCCTCCCTGCGGGAGCGGGTCGACGACCTCGACGAGCTCCTCGATCACTTCATGCACGAGGCCTGCGAGCGCTCTGGGCGGATCCCTCCCACGCTCGACCCCAACGTTCGCGTGCACCTGCGGCGGTGGCCCTGGCCCGGGAACATCCGCGAGCTGCGCAACGTGGCGTCCTACGTGGCGGCGATGACCCCCGGCGGCCGGGTCCGCATGGAGGATCTGCCCCCGACCCTCCTCCGCCCCCCACCGGAGGTTCCCGGGGCTCGGGTCGGCGTCGCTGCCACCGGGTCGAGCGATGTCCGCATCGATCTTCCCTACATGGACGCCCGGCGCCTCTTCCTCGACGACTTTCAGCAGCGATATGTCGCGGCGATCCTGGAGGCCCACGACGGCAACGTCAGCGCCGCCGCACGGGCGGCCGGCATGGATCGCCGCTCCATCCAGCGGATCCTCAAGCGCGCCACCGTGGCGGGGCTGGAGGACTGAGGCCGCCCCTGGTAGAAGGGTCGGCTAGGGCGCTCCGCGCACGGCGCCCCACGGGACAACTCCTCATGCCCGAGATCACATCCGTCATCGACGTCGACCCCAGCCGGAAGCAGCTCCACCTGCGTCGGATCGGGCTGCGAGTGGTCGATGGCCCCGACGAGTCCAGCTACGCCGAGTTCGACCACGACGTCGTTCGCATCGGCGCCGCCGACGGGAACCACTTCCTGCTGACCGACACCACGGTCAGCCGTCGTCACGCCGAGATCACCCGCACGGCCGATGGCATCGTGCTTCGGGATCTGGGCTCCACCAACGGCACCTTCCTCGGTGCAGTGCGCATCCGCGAGGTGTTCCTCGGCGAGAACCGCACCTTCCGCGTCGGCAAGACCGAGATGGAGTTCACCGTCCTCGACGAGGTGGTCGACATCGTCCCCGCCGAGGAGACGCGGTTCGAGGCCATGGTCGGTCGCTCGGTGGCCATGCGCGAGACCTTCGCGGTCCTCGACCGGGTGGGGCGCACCGAGCTCACGGTGTTGGTCACCGGCGAGACCGGCACCGGGAAGGAGCTGGTCAGCCGAGCCATCCACCTTCGCTCCCCTCGGCGAGATGGCCCCTTCGTGGTCTTCGACTGCGGCGCGGTCGCCCGCAACCTCATCGAGAGCGAGCTGTTCGGTCACGAGCGCGGCGCCTTCACCGGGGCCGTGTCCAGCCGAGCCGGAGTGTTCGAGCAGGCGCATGGCGGCACCATCTTCCTCGACGAGCTCGGGGAACTGCCGCTGGAGCTGCAGCCCGCGTTGCTCCGGGTCCTGGAGCAGCGCGAGGTGCGCCGGGTGGGCGACCGGCGGGTGCGCTCGGTCGACGTGCGGGTGGTCGCGGCCACCAACCGGGATCTGCAGCAGCTGGTGAAGGAGGGGCGGTTCCGCGAAGACCTCTACTACCGGCTGGCCGTGGTCGAGGTGCACCTTCCCCCCCTGCGCGACCGCCCCGAAGACTTCGCGCTCCTGGTGGAGCATCTCCTCGAGACCGCCAACTTCGAGCACTCCGTGCGGGGCATCGCCCCCGACGTAGAGCAGCTGTTCAGCGCCTACCACTGGCCCGGCAATGTGCGTGAGCTGCGCAACACCCTGCTTCGAGCGATCCCCTTTTGCGAGGGCGACCTCATCGACATGCAGGCTCTTCCCGAGGCGCTGCTCGAGGGAACGAAGGAGGGCGGTGCCCCCGAGGAAGCGGTGGATGCGCTGCCGCTGCCGGCCGCCGACCTCTCCCTGCGGGAGGCGAAGGACCGCCTCATCCAAGCCTTCGAGCGTCGGTACCTCGAGGATCTCCTCGACCGCTGCGACGGCAACCTGTCCAAGGCGGCGCGCGACGCGGGGGTCGATCGGAAGACCATCTCCCGCATGCTCAAGCGGCACGGCATCCGCCCCTGAACGCCGCCTCAGCGCTGCGCTACGCGCGCGTTGACCCCGCTGTCGTGGGTCTGCTACCGTCGCCGGACGCGGGGCCACCTGGCCCGCATGGGAGCGACGACCGATGAGCAACGCCGCCGCCGACCGCCTCGACGCGGTCACGAAGGACCTGCACCAAGCCCTGGAGGCGCGGTTCGGCGACCTCCTGGGGACCATCCGTGCCGCCGAGACCGTCGGCCGTCAGATCCAGTCGCTCGACGACGAGATCCGCCGCGTCACCATGCGAGGCGACCGTGCCCGCGCCGGCGGCGACGCCGAGACGGCCTCCGCCCTGGAAGACGAGCTCGCCGAGCTCGAGGGGATGCGCGAGCAGCAGGTCGAGGACCTCGCCGCGCTGGCTGGTCGTGTCCATGGGTGACGTGGATCAGCTTCTGCGTGAGCTGGCAGCCACCGAGACGTGGCTGCGCGTGCAGGCGGCGCGGGTCCTACCCTGGGCGTCGATGATCGCCATCGAGCGCGCGGCCGACCGCCGCTGCGCCGAGCTTCTCGCCGGCGAGACTGGCGCTCCGCTGTCGCTGCACGACGAGTCCACCGATGAGGTGATCACGGCGTCCGTGGCCGAGGAGGCCCCGGTCGACGAGGTCGCCACCGAGGTGGGGCTCGTCGCGGGGCTGGCAGCGGCCGCCCCCGACGACGAAGACGTGGGCGACGAGAGCACCCTCGTGGAGGAGGTCGACCCCGACATCATCGAGGAGCTGTCCGACGAGTTCGTGGAGGAGGAAGAGACGCCCATCGTCGCCACCCTCCCCCTGGCCGACGAAGACACCTTCGACGAAGACGAGGACCCCACCCTCACGCCCTCCGATGGCCTCGAGGCGCCCCCGTCCTACGTCACCACCGACGACGACCAGCCGTCCTACGTGGTGGAGGAGGAGCAGCCGTCCTACGTCGAGCACGACGACCAGCCGTCGTACGTCACCACCGACGACGACCAGCCGTCGTACGTCACCACCGACGACGACCAGCCGTCCTACGTCACCACCGACGACGACCAGCCGTCCTACGTGGTGGAGGAGGAGCAGCCGTCCTACGTCGAGCAAGACGACACCCCGTCCTACGTCGTCGAAGACGTCGAAGACCAGCCCTCCTACGTGGACGATGACGAGCCCTCCTACGTGGAGCAGGAGGAGCCCTCCTACGTCGTCGACACCTCCGACACCGAGGCGGCCGTCGCCGAGGACGACCACGGCTTCGACGACGACGAGGAGCCCACCTACGTGCTCTCGGTCGACGACGTGGCCGCCGCCGAGGCAGCGGTCCAGAAGGAGCAGGCCTCCTTCTCCGACGTGGGCGAGGATGCCCTGGTCACCCTCGAGGAAGAGCCCGACGCCCTCCTCGACGGCGTCTCCGACGAAGCCGAGCTCGACATCAACGGCCTCGACGAGGTCGAGGAGGTCGAGTCCTTCGACCTCATGCCCGACCTCGAGGAAGAAGACGACGGCACCATGGAGGAGGAAGACACCCTGGTGTCGGGCATGGCCCCCTCCTCCGATCTCGACGAGGAGGCCGACGACGACCCCTCCTCCTCCGAGGTGCTGATGTCCACCGCCACCCCCGCGGCGGCAGCGGCTCCGCGGGTGGCGGCCGCACCGCGGGTCACGGCAGGGCTCTACGGCAGTCCCAGCGTGCCCACCATCCGTGAAGGGAACGACCCCGTGCCCCAGGCGGCGGCGGTGCAGCTCAACGCCGCCGGCACCGGCGGTCGGATGCTGGGTCTCGAGGAAGAGAACGAGCCCATCGCCATCGGCTCCGCCGACGACTACGGCGAGGAGGAAGACGACTACGGCGGCGATGGCCTGTCGATCTCCCTCCAGGAGTACGAAGAGGAAGAAGAAGAGGAAGAAGAGGACGAGGAGCTCGAGCTGGAGATCGAGGAGGAGGCCCCGGTGCGTCCCCCCGAGCCGGCCGGCCCGTCCCCCGAGGAGATCCGCGTCCAGTTCGAGGCGGCTCAGCAGGCGGCCGAGCAGGGGCAGCTGCAGGATGCCGCCGACATGTTCAGCGACGTGATCGACTCCGACCCCGACCACGTCGATGCCCACGTGGGCCGTGGCCGTCTGTACCTCGACCTCGGCGACTACTCCCGCGCCATGAGCGACTTCATGGTGGCCGAGGAGATCGACGAGCAGAACCCCGAGCCGCAGGTGGCCATCGGCGATCTGTACTTCCACCGCAAGGACTACCGGCGCGCCATCGACTACTTCAACGCCGCGCTGGAGATGTCGCCGAACCACGCCATGGCCTACTGCCGTCGCGGGATCAGCCACTACTACCGGAAGAACTACGGCGAGGCCCTGAAGGACCTCGATCGGGCCAACAAGCTCGATCCGGACATTCCGAACATCGGCTCCTTCATCTCCATGGCCAAGCGGAAGGCGAAGCGGAGGTAGCCCCTCGGTCGTCTTCGCTGACGAGGCCCGGCCCCCATGCGGTGGTCGGGCCTCTGTGCGTTCGGGGAGGCGAAGAACCCCCCAGGTGCGTAGTCTCTTTCGCACCTGCGCAGCCCAGGTGCGTCGACCGCTTCGCGGCTGGCCTCGAGGACAACGGACCAACCAGACATATGGGTGGGTCGAGGGTGGCACGAGGGTTGCAGAAGCGTGCGGCGACCCATCACCCTGGACGAATGATGCTCGCGACCACGACCGGTTCCTCCACGCACCTCCTCGACCACCGCAACAAGGCGGTGGCCAAGTCGTTCTACCGCCAGCTGCGCGGTGAGGGCTTCTCCCACGAGCAGATCATCGAGCTCTCCGCCACCCTGCTCGACCTCGTGACCGAGGACATGAAGGGCCGCTCCGACGAGTCCTGAGCCGGTGCGTGCGGAGCACGGCGAGGGCCGCGCAGTGAGCCCCGCAGTCCTCCCGCGCCTGGTGTAGACTCGGCCCCTGACCCACGGGGGTGTGATGAGCTTGGACGAGCATGCGCGAAGCGGGCTTCGCGCCATCGAAGAGCAGCGGTACGACGACGCCATCACCGCGTTCACGAAGGCGCTGGAGATCGCGCCCGACCGTCCAGACATGAACAACGCGCTGGGGATGGCCTACCTGCACCGCGGCGACGCAGGCAATGCCATCCCGCACCTCGAGAAGGCGGTGCAGCTTGCCGACGGCTTCGGCGGTCCCGAGCACGATGGCATGCGCCGCGAGATGAACATGACGCTGGCCACGGCCTACCAGCTGATGGACCACGTCCCCCAGGCCCGGGCCCAGCTGGAGGCCGTCATCGGTCGCTGGCCCGACCATGTGGAGGCTCGGCTGCAGCTCGGCCAGCTGCTGCTGTCCACCTGCCAGCTCCAGGATGGTCTTCAGGCCTACAAGGCCGCCAGCGACTACCTCGACAAGGAGCAGCGCGAGGCAGCGGAGGCCCTCGTGGGCAGCGCCGAGGCGTTCATCGAGTCCGAGCACGAGGCCGATGTCTTCTTGCAGGGCCACCAGGAGTCCTACGTCCAGTACTTCGACGAGGTGGCGCGGGCGCAGGCGGAGGCCGGCTGGTACGCCGAGGCCGCCCGCATGGCCCGGGGGCCCGATGGTGAGCCCACCCCCATCGTCGCCGATGGGGCCCGTCCCTACGCCCTCACCCGGGTCGACCTGGTCAACCCGAACGACGGCACCGTCTCGGGCGTGTACAGCGAGCAGGAGCCCATGGTCGTGGCGCTCTCCGGCCTCGAGCCCCTGGCTCAGGTGCCGGTGATGCTGCCTTGGGATGGCGGCTGGCCCTACGAGGTGTGGGTGTGCTCCCGCAGCCCGTGGCACTGGCTCGGCATCACCGTGCAGTTCGAGGAGCCCGCGGCCACCGAGGATGCCCTGGTCGACCGGATCGACGAGCTCATCGGGCAGTGGTACCTCTCCGGCTACAACGGGGAGTTCGGCGACGCCGACAGTGGCCGCTTCCACTACATCGGCGACCCCGAGCCCATGAGCCCGCAGGCCCTCGGCTACGTGGTCGACCTGGGCCGTGCACGATTCGAGGCCATCCCGGCGCTGCTCAACAAGCTGGCGGTCCTGCATGACCGGGCGCCGATCAAGCGCGTGCTCTTCGGCTACGGGCGGCTCCCGGAGTGACGGCGCCCCGTGCTTTGCTGATCGCGCTGCGTGACCCCCACGATGCCATGTGTGCCCACGAGCGGATGTGCTTCGCGGAGCGGGCCGACCTGCCCCTCGAGAACGTCACGGTGCACTCCATGACCGCCGGGCGCCCCACGGCGGGGCTGATGCGGCGCTACGATGCGGTGTTCTTCGGTGGCTCGGGAGCCTACTCGGTCCTCGACGACGTGCCCTGGATCCGCGACGGCCTCGACACCCTCGAGGAGGTCGCCAGCCTCGGGCTCAAGGCCTACGCCTCCTGCTTCGGCTTCCAAGGGCTCGCCCTGGCCCTCGGTGCGGAGGTCATCAACGACGACGACCTCACCGAGATGGGCTCCACCCTGCTGCGTCTCACGCCCGACGGCGTCGATGACCCGGTGATGGGCGTGCTCCCGTCACCGTTCTGGGCCCAGGAAGGGCACCACGATCACGTGATGACCCTCCCCGACGGCGTCGACCTGATGGCCGTCGGCGACAAGGTCCGGCTGCAGGGCTTCAAGGTGCACGGCGTGCCCTTCTACGCGTCCCAGTTCCACCCGGAGCTCACGGTGGCCCGCACGGTCGACCGCTTCCGCCACTACCAGGAGCACTACATCGACGAGCGCGCCGAGGAAGTGCTCGCCGAGCTCCAGGGCGGCGCGGACACCCCGGAGATGGGGCAAGTGCTGGCGCGGCTCGCCCGCCTCTAGCAGGACGTTGAAAACCCTCCCGTCGCCTTCTGGCCCCATTCGCCCGTGGGGCCATTCCCTCGTCGGTCACGTGCCTCGGCACGCTCC
>ENA-OWNT01001725-OWNT01001725.1-seawater-metagenome-genome-assembly--contig:-NODE-1725-length-25883-cov-7.363326_pt1 | contig 25883 bp, 23 predicted proteins | sample MGYA00238136_ERZ651165 | MGnify/ENA primary metagenome ERZ651165 (study PRJEB26861, sample SAMN08777766) | seawater metagenome | isolation source: coastal seawater | place: USA: Florida | collected...
AAACTCCGGTTTTGCTGCCTCAATTGACTCGAAAACCTTCTATAACAAATTTCAACAGCTAAACTCAAATAGCTTCTAAAGCATTCCTTAAATCCTACGATTTCACTAAATGTTGAATTTATTCCCAATATTCATGTAAATTGGAATTGGGCAAATAGAGAATTAAGGAACTATCACCTTGGTTTGACCTGTAACACTACCTCCTTATCAATTGGGGCCAGTTATCACATCTCCTCAATGGCTAAAGCTGCCCCCAGAGAATAGTCGACTGTGATTAGCCTGAAAATCCGTTCCATAAATCTGCAAGGTCTTCAATAAAATTGTGTATTTTTGTATACCGTATACAATTTTATTCACATAAAACGCAGATTTTGAACAAGTTAGTCGCTGATGATCTCGGATTACTGGCTTACGGACGTATCAAGAAAATGATCCTCGAAAATCGCCTGGTTCCTGGAAAAAAGATTGTACAAGAAAAACTGGCTGCTGAGTTAGGGATTAGTAGAACCCCATTACGAACGGCTTTGCAAATGCTAGAGGCAGAATACCTCGTAAAGTCAATTCCGAGGAGAGGAATGGTCGTCCGTGAATTTTCCAATCGCGAAATTGCGGAGGTATATGATTGTAGAATCGCCTTGGAATGCACCGCAGTACGGCTCTTTACCAAGTTGGGTTCCAAGAAGCATATTGCAGAACTACAGCAATTTTTCAGACCCTTTGAGGGCAAAACGGCTGAGGATATAGATACGAAAGCTTATCAGAAAGCCGATAGTCAATTTCACGATGCCTTGATTAAGCACTGTGGTAATGGTTTTCTCACACAACTATTCAATAAAGGGAATTTACTAATATGGATTAATCGGATTGGATTGATCCGGCCACCTGAAGAAACTTTACCGGAACATTTAGCCATCATTGATGCTATAGAGAGAGCTGATGTTGAGGCTGCTGAATCACTAGCCAAGATTCACTTGGATAAATCTAAGCGCCTTATCCTTAAGCTCATTGCAAATGAAGAATAGAACCTTTCCGCTTCGGTATAGAATGGTCATTGGGACCTTTATCCTGGCCTTAATTGTGCTCTTTGATCGGATTATGATTTCCGTTGCCAAAGATCCTATTGCCGCTGACCTATCTCTTAGCGATGAACAAATGGGATGGGTCATGTCGATTTTTGCATTAGGGTATGCCCTGTTTCAGACTCCGTCCGGAATTCTGGCGGATAAGTTTGGCGCTCGGCGAGTATTAAGTGCTGTTGTTACATTGTGGTCCTTCTTTACGGCGCTAACGGGTGCAGTCTATAATTACGTTCTATTACTTATCGTACGTTTTTTATTCGGTGCTGGTGAGGCTGGTGCCTTCCCAGGGATATCTCGGGCGATGTACAAGTGGATACCTGTTGGAGAAAGAGGTTTAGTGCACGGCATTAATTTTTCTGGTGGGCGAATAGGTGCGGCAGTAGCGCTACCCTTGACTGCCTGGTTGATAGAAGTGAGTGGCTGGCGGATGAGTTTTGTGATATTGGGCGGGATCGGATTGATTTGGGCTGTGATTTGGTATGCCTGGTTTCGGGATGATCCAGAAGTCAAGGAGAGTATGACAGCTGAAGAATTGGCATATATACAAGAACAGACTGAAACAGAAGATTCAGGCAAAAAGGCAGCTGTCAACTATTTCGATCTATTTCGATCGAAGAATATGTGGCTCGTCATGGGGCAATATTTTTCAAGCAACTTCACCTTTTTCTTTTGCTTAACCTGGCTATTCCCTCATCTGAAAGTGAAGTACGGCCTAGATACAATGGAAGCAGGCTTTTATTCTGCTGCACCGCTGATCTTTGGAGCACTAGGGAATTGGTTTTCCGGCTGGTTAGTGGATCGAATTTATCGAACCGGAGATTGGGCTCGTTCTAGAAAACTGCCGGCTATTATTGGTTTTTCCTTGGCGGCACTAGGGGTATTGGCTAGTGTTTATATGACCGAAGTGACTGGGGCGATATTTTTCATTTCGATGGCTGTATTTGGGGCAGACATGACGTTGAGCCCTTCTTGGTCTACCTGCATCGATCTGGGCAAAGAACATTCTGGAGCTGTGAGTGGTACAATGAATATGGCTGGAAATCTAGGTTCTTTTTTCACCGCATTGGCCTTTCCTTATCTGCTTAGCCTTACCGGCTCTGATAAACCTTTCTTTTTCCTCACGGCTACATTAAACTTATTAGCCATACCCATTTGGTTAGCCATTAGGCCGAGACATTCCATAGAACTTACTAAGTCATGATTACTGAAGAAGAACTTTTGGCAGCACGTCGAGATGCTGCAGCACTTATTGCAAAAGCGGGTATCTACATCAGTCCTGTCGAGATAGAGAAGATAACTGCAGCAGATTTTGGACTTAGTCGCTTGCGGAAAGAAGGTGTACAAATTCTAACTCTCTTTGAAACTGAACGAATTGCCGCTAAGATCCTAGTATTGTTCCCTTTTCAAACTGAACCTGAACACTGGCATCCTGCTGTAGTGGAAGACCCGGGCAAAGAAGAAATTATTCGCGCACTTTGGGGTGACCTCTATTTCTATATTCCCGGAGAAGCCAATATGCAAGCAGGTTTTGTTGTGGAAGGGAAACAAGCCTGCTATACGATGCGGCATGAAATTGTAATGGAAAAAGGGGACCAACTCGTCCTTCCTCCAGGGACTAAGCACTGGTTTCAGGCTGGCCCTCTCGGAGCGGTAATGTATTCCTTCTCTACTACCGTAAGAGATGTTATGGATCAATTTACGGATCCTGATATCATAAGAACTACCAAGATCATTTCAAAATCTCCATAATGCAAATTAAACAAAGTATTATCACTGCCTTTCTAGGCAGGACGCAAGACCGATTCTCTGCCTATCAAGAACCCACAAACCTAGAGGAGCGATTGCAGATCATTAAGAAAATCCCGGGAGTGACCGGGGTAGAAGTGGTCTTCCCTTATGAGACAGGTGAAGTTGAAAAAACAAAGCAATTGTTGGCCAATTTAGAATTGTCCTTTGCTGCGATCAATGCTAACATTAAGAAAGAAACACAATGGGTACCGGGTGCTCTTTCAAGACCAGACAAAGAACTGCGAAAAACTGCAGTGGATATCATAAAGCGAGCTAAAGATTTTGCTAAAGAAGTGGGCGCACCTTTAGTTACCTGTTGCCCTTTAAGCGATGGATACGATAACCTATTCCAGGTTGACTACCCCAAAGCTTGGCGTAATATGATAGAAGGGGTTGCTGAGGCGGCAGACTACCTTCCGGAAATTCCACTGTTTTTAGAGTATAAGATCAATGAGACTCGCGTGCACTGCCATCTAGATAGCTGTGCGAAAACTGTACTGCTCTTGAAGGAGGTACAGAACTCTGCTACCGGAGTTACCATTGATTTTGGCCACTCCTTATTAGCAAAGGAAAACCCAGCTCAGGTGCTGGCTTTGTGTGAAGAATCTAACATAGATTATTACCTACATACAAATGATAATGACTGGAATTTCGATTGGGATCTGATTGGCGCCTCTCGCAATTTCTTACATACCGTGGAATTCTTTTTCTATGCTATGGAATATGGATATAACAAGTACTTTACCGCAGACGCCTCCCCTCGGATTTTTGACATGATCGGCTTCTTTACGCGACATATAGAAATGAATGAAGCTATCTGGAATCTTGTTGGGAAATTGGATCGGAAAAAGTACCGTCAAATGATGGCCGATGAAAGACACATGGATCTCATGCAATTGGTCAAAGAAGAAATCTACCGCCTATAAATGGATTTGCAACAGTAGCAAAGAGTCTTTTTTATAAAAATTGTCGGAGCACTACTTAATAAAAGTGAGTAAATGAAATTGAAGGGAGTGATATAATCAATTTGATATTCAACAATGAAACGAAAAAATAGCTATATCAAACTAGGATCTTGGAGCCTTTTATTAAGCATTCTTCTATGGTCCTGCAATACTGAATCTTCTGCGCCAACCCTGCAGGTGGCTAAATGGGAAAAACTGACTTTATCTTTTGAGGGGCCAAATACTAGTGAAGATGCTGCTGACAACCCGTTCTTGAATTATAGGTTGTTGGTCACTTTTACAAAAGGCGAGCGCCGTATGGTGGTGCCTGGTTTCTACGCCGCTGATGGAAATGCGGCGGAATCAAGTAGTGATCAAGGTAATAACTGGCAAGTCCGATTCCGTCCTGATGAAGAAGGTGAATGGGAATACAAAGTTTCATTTCGAAAAGGGGATCAGATTGTGATCTCGGATGAGCCCGAAGCGGGAGAAGCTCTTGCTTTCGATGGAGAGCAAGGGCAAATTATGGTCTCTGCTGCCAAAGCTGGAGAAGAAGGACGGTTAGTCGTGGGAGATGATCAGTATCTACATTATCAGGATTCGAAGCGAATCTTTCTTAAAGGTGGAGCTGGAAGTCCAGAAAATTTTCTTGCTTTTCGGGATTTCGACGGGACAGAACGAGGTGAATTGCCAGAGCAGCGAGATGGTGAAGCCACTGCTAAAGATGGATTACATACATATGGACCTCACGTACAGGATTGGCAGGAGGGAGACCCCAGTTGGCAAGGAGGAAAGGGCAAAGGGATGGTTGGCGCCTTGAATTATCTGGCGAATAAAGGAATGAATGTGGTTTATTTTCTAACCATGAATATTGGCGGTGATGGAAAAGATGTTTGGCCCTACACCGCTTATGATGAACGCTATCGATTTGATTGCAGCAAACTTGATCAATGGGAGATCATCTTTGATCATATGGACAGACTAGGCCTGATGATCCACATGGTGACGCAAGAAACTGAGAATGAAAGGCTGTTGGATGATGGAGATACAGGTATTCAACGGAAGCTATACTATCGCGAACTAATAGCACGTTTTGGACACCATCTAAAAGTAACCTGGAACCTGGGAGAAGAAAATGGACCTGCTCCCTGGACCCCCAATGGCCAAAGTATGGAACAGCGAAAAGCGATGACCACCTACTTAAAAACCCACGACCCGTATCAAAACTATCTGGTCATTCATACCCATTCTTCGCAACATGAAAAGGAAGAGGGATTCGATCCATTGTTAGGGTTTCCATATTTAGATGGCATGTCTATGCAGATTGCCAATCGATCTACTTCCTATGAGGATACTCGCAATTGGTTGGCGAAATCTGCTCAGACGGATAAGCCTTGGATTATTACTATTGATGAAATAGGGCATCATTCGCGAGGCGTTGATCCTGATGATCGCCCAGACAATAACCAGGATAGTGTGAGAGCAGAGGTCCTTTGGGGGAATCTCATGGCAGGTGGCGGTGGTGTCGATTGGTATTTCGGTTGGCGTAATCACAACAATGACTTACAGTGTGAAGACTGGCGTTCTAGAGAGCAGGTTTGGGACTTTACCAGACATGCTTTAACCTTCTTCAATACTCATCTTGAGATCGGAGAGATGATTGCACAGGATACACTGACAAAAGGGGCACAGAATTATTGCCTTGCAAAGCCAGGAGAGATTTACCTTATATATTTTCCATTTGGAGGGACAGCTTCCCTCGACCTTCAGCGAGTGAGTGGGGCCTTTGAGGTGAGTTGGTATGATCCACGAGCAGGAGGAAATTTGCAAAAGGGTGAGATAACGCAGGCCGAAGGAGGATCTATAGTTGCTTTGGGAGCAGCGCCAAAAGAAGCCAATCGTGATTGGGCTGTTTTGCTCAAAAAGAAATAAGCCAATGGCCGTCAGGTCTTGATTTTTTTGAGATAGCTTCGAACTAAACTGAACGGAAAGATTTATCTTGGATGAACTATTGCTTGCATGGGTCCGGTTTCTTCAATCGGGCCTTTTCACATTTTCCTGGTGCAGGATTATCAATATAATAGAGCCAATATGAAACCCCTCCTAAGCTCAATTATGGTGTTCTTTTGTCTTATGCTCGGCGCTCAAACAGCTCCGTTTTCCAAGGGAGTTAATCTGACAAATTGGTTCCAAGTGGTATCGGCTAATCAGATCCAATTCTCAAAGTACACGCAAAAAGACTTTGAAAATATCCAATCTCTCGGGTGCGACGTAATTCGCCTGCCGATCAATCTCCATGCTATGACAAATGGAGCACCAAATTATACGCTGGATCCTTTATTCCTGACCTTTCTGGATATGGCTGCCGACTGGGCAGAAGACTTGGGTATTTATCTCATTTTGGATAATCACACTTTTGATCCAGCAGCCAACACTGATCCTAACATTGGAAGCATTCTGAAAAAGGTCTGGCTGCAAATGGCAACCCATTTCAAAGACCGTTCGACTTTAATCATGTACGAAGTATTAAACGAACCCCATGGCATTTCGGATGTACTTTGGAATAATATTCAACAAGAGGTCATAGAAGTGATTCGTTCGGTGGATGATACGCATACGATCGTAGTAGGCCCTGCTTCCTGGAACAGTTACAACAACCTGGCTGCCATGCCAGTATATGATGATGACAATCTCTTGTATACTTTCCATTTCTATGATCCATTCGTTTTTACGCACCAGGGGGCAAGCTGGGTTTCGCCTTCGATGGAACCTTTAGCAAATGTACCCTTTCCCTATGCATCAGGTAATATGCCTTCTTTCCCCGCTTCGCTGAATGGTAGTTGGATTCAGTCTAACTTTAACAATTACAGTTCGGATGGGACAGTGAACAAGGTGAAGCAATTGATTGATATTGCTGTTAGTTTTCGAGAATCCAGAAATGTTCCCATCTATTGCGGAGAATTTGGGGTATATATTCCCAATAGTCAACCGACAGATCGTGTCTTCTGGTATGACCAGGTAAGACAATACCTAGAGGAGAAGAGCATTGCCTGGACCATATGGGATTATCATGGAGGTTTTGGCATTTTTGAAGAAGGAGGAAATGGGCTTTTTGAGCATGATCTCAATACTGATCTTCTTGCTGCGCTGGGTATGAATACTCCAGAACAAAGCCCATTCAGCATCCGTCCTGATTCTGTTGGATTCTTCATCTATTCTGATTTTGTGGGAGAGCAGATATTTTCTGAAGGTTCAAGTGAGGGACAGATAGATTTTTATAATGACCTAACACCAAATAATGACAATTATAGTCTTTTTTGGACAGGAGCCAATCAATACCAAAGTATCGGATTCGACTTTCGACCCAACAGAGACCTTTCTTATCTAGTGGCCAATGATTTTGCTTTAGATCTATTCGTTAAAGGAGATAGGCCCGGTACCTCCTTCGATATCCGCTTTTTGGATACAGATTCCGACATTCCTGAAGACTTGCCTTGGCGTATAAGAGTGACAATTAGTGATAATCAAGTAGATTGGAATGACGATTGGCAACATCTGCATTTGAAACTTAGGGATTTTGTCGAACATGGAGCCTGGAACGGTACATGGCACAATCCGATTGGAGCCTTTGATTGGGCAACTATTGATCGATTGGAAATCGTAGCGGAGCAAGGAGCACTAGGAGAAGCAAAATTATGGTTTGATAATATTCAAATTACGGATGTGGATCCAACTGAAGTTAATTCGGTAGAGGAAACCGCTTTTCATTTCCCTATTTCAATCTTCCCCAATCCGGTAGATAAGCTGTTGTTTTTCGAAAGTCAACATTCCGAGGCATTGCAGTTCCAGTTGCGAAACCTACTAGGAAGGGTTTTAGAAAGTGGAACCTTAGGAGGAAGCAGCAGTATTGATATGAGCTCTCTTCCCGCAGGCCACTATTTTCTTCAACTCAGAGATGAACATGGCCGTCAGGAATTGCGTAAAATTATTCGACAATAGCTACTGAGCAACCTCATAGTATTGAGAAAAGGTTGAGGTTTTGCCATCAGCTGACTGCACGGTGATCTCGATTAAAAAAGTGCCGAGATCATCACTGTGTTGAAAATCGAGTTCATAAGTTCCATTGGAGTTTATCGATTGGTTAGTTAGCCATAGCAGGTTAGGACTAGTCTCTAGCTGTTCTGCTGAATATTGCTTATCTTCTTTTGTATGGGATTGCGCTTGCACTAGAGAAAGCTGAAAGACATTATCTGCATCGTTTTTTGGCAAATCCAATTGGTTTAAGCTGGTGTTCATGATCACCATGCCGCTGTTACCAATCGGCCCAAACTGCTGTTTGAGAGATTGGGAAAAGAAAAAGAGATCAATGGTATCAATCTTCTCTATAGGAATATTATAGATAAAATTTGCATCTCTAGTTAAGTAGCCATCTACGATAAAAACCGGACTCCCTTTATAGAATTCTCTGATTTGTTGTTCAGGGTTGAACATCCGCGCTCTATAGCCACGCTTTCCCCGCGATCGGATTTTAAAGGGGGTTACGATTTCATTAAAAAATATAGTTAAGTCGTCGAAAGGAGCGTAATGGTTCATCACAAAACGTTGATCAGGCGTCAGGTTTTGTCGGTCGATTGCTGCCGGTTTAGGTGTTATAGGGGTTTCAATGGTTCCGTAGAACTGATATATTTTTTTGCGCAATCTACTCCAGTCTAGGTAGGTACTGAGACTTGGCTTGTTTTTTTGGACAGGCGAAGCTTCTAATGCTATTTCATCGGAAATAATGACTTGAATAGCATTTCGTTGATAATCCATAAATTGGATACTCCGTTCTCCCGTAAGTTCAGGTAGCTGAAGGCTGAATAGACCGCTTGGATCGGATTGGGTAAAGTAAAACTTATTCTCTGATTTAAGGTAAGCAGATAGAATTACGGATTGAACTGCAGTGCCATTTTGATCAACAGTACGCCCGAGAACTCGTATTTCACTAGAAAGCTTGTTTACTACCTGTTTTGGTAATTCCAAATAGTGGGTAGAAAGTTCATTGTCTGTGCCTAGCGCTAGCAAGGCTGCATCTTTTACCGCTACAGATAAAACGCCATCCACTGGTCGACCTTCCTGGTCCTGAACTTGGACTTTACCCTTTATGGGGCTTCTACGTTTCCGCTCCGTATTTTCCCATTCGAAGTTGATTTGTAGCTCTGAAGCTGGAAGTGATGCTAAAGGAATACTTGGGATCTGCCGAGGAGCATCTTTTGTAGTCAGGTCATTGTAGATGGGCAAATGGATGGTTCCTAATTTTACTCTTTGTTTTCCATCTTTGGAAGTACCGAGGAGAAGCCAGTGATAGGTGTTGGAAGAAATATCATAAGGGATTTTTAAAAAACCTTCGGCATATGCCTTTTCCTTGGTTTTTAAGAAATGCTCACATATGAGCCGCCCTTCTGGGTGATATATAGCCACTTTTAAGGCAAGATCTTGCCCTTGAAAACTAGAAGGGAAATACAATTGATACCTCACGGGATCACCTGCTGTATAAAAAGGTTTGTCTAGTTGAACCACCAGGCTTTCGGCATGCAGAAAAAGTGTTGTTCCAAGAACAAAGACCAGTGTAGACAGAATTCTACTATATCGCTTTAACATGGGTATGTATTTCTATTGGATCTTATTCTACCCAATAATCAGGTTTAATGGTAGTACTATTATTAAGCCTTACGCAATCTAGGCAGAAGATATGCGGAGGGTCGGTACCGGATGGGATGATAGAGGGACAAATGGGGAAAATATTTCTACCGATAGCCGAAGGCGCTATGTAAAAACGGATTGTTTTTTCTTCAATAGCACTGAAGTAGCCAAAGACATCCTCTGAAGGATCATCTATATTGGTGAAATTGCCGCGAATTTTTCCAGGAGGCTCATCGAAGAAATTGCCGGAAATATCTACTATTTTTCGAATGTTTTCCCAGTATTCATATGCCCTTTCTGTGATAGATTGCTGATTGACAATTAAATAGAAGCCTTGCTTAAAGCGATGATCCAGTAATTCTTCAATCAAGAACTGTTGCGTTAAAAAATCTTTGCCACTTTCCTTCCCATTAAAAACGAGGGGCCTTTCCAGCTGTAGGTCTTGAGACACATAACAGGTTTTTTGATTGGGAACCTGAACATTTTCGGGGACACTTTCTACAAACTTGTAGACGCCTTCCACATCCCATTTCAAGACCGCTTTATCACCGGTCCCAGCAATTTCCAATGGTGTGTCAATGAAGAATCGAATGAAGTCTTCATCAACAATATTTCCGGACTCATTAATTGCCGCTCGAGTTTCTATTTCAAAACTCAGGTCGCTGGGGTCTGGCACAGCGGTTAGGCGCTCCAGGCTAGAGGTGTAGATCGCTCCTTGTGCTGTAGTTACAATTAATTGATAGGACTTTCCCGATTCGATTGAGATACCATTTGATCCATCTAGCACGGACTCAAAACGTCCGGAGAACAGAGGGGGGATAAATACCTGAACTCCTGATTCATCTCTCAATTCGACCGTAACATCATTGACGGGTAAACCCGCATTGAAACCGCTGAAGTTATTGACTTTGGTAATATCAACCACAATTGTAGAAGGGGAGCCTAGCCGTAAAGTGGCGGTGATCGCCAGGTTATCAGCATCCGTTGCAGGCGCTGGTAGGTCAATTTGACTTAGGCAACTCCAGAGACCCGTGAGCAGGAGTACGGCAATGGCAATTCGAATCTGTTTCATCCGTATCATAAGGTTTCGAAATTGAAAGTGAGTGCAGGGAAAATGTTTCCAAGGATCGATAATTTATTAGCAACCGGTGCTTGGAAGGGTTGTTGGGTGAAAAAGACTGAAAAGGCGTTTTGACGACTGTAGAGATTATACAAAGAGACGGTCCAGCTGGTTTTAATCTTCTTGGTCAAATTATATCCTTTTCCAAGAGTGAAGGCTAGATCTAAGCGGTGATAGTCAGGGACTCTCAATTGATTTCGATCTGAATAAATCGGAATGACTAAGCCATTACTTTCTACATAAGAAGCAATCGGAGCTGTAGTTGGACGTCCCGTTCCATAGATAAAGTTAAAACTCAAAGTAGAACGACGAGTTACATGGAAGTTGTAAACCAAGCTGATGTCATGCGGTTTATCAAAGTTGCTGGGAAACCAGTTCTTCTGATTGATGCCTTCGATCATTTTCTCTGTGCGAGACAGTGTATAGCTAAGGTAGCCATCCCAGCGTCCTTGCTTCTTTTTTGCACTTAACTCCAGGCCGTAGGCCCTACCTTTTCCTGTAAGTAATTGGGTTTCCAGGAATTCATTAGCGGTTAATTCAGCAAAATCTTTATAGTCGAAAAGATCATCAATGTAGCGTACGTAAGACTCTGCTGAGAACTCCCAATTGTTATCTCTGGAGTTTAGAAAATAACCGACGGAGAAGTTATGAGAACGCAGCGGCTGAATATTTTGATTGCTTAGTTGCCACTGACTACTAGGTGTCGGGGTATTTGTGTTGGCAATCAGGTTGATGAATTGAGCTGTTCGGCTATAACCTCCTTTTACAGAGGCATAAGGGCTTAAGCGATATCGGAAGGAAACTCGGGGCTCTAGGCTGGTATAAGTCGCAACAATCTTTGCTCCGCTGAAAGTACTAGAGTCTCTTAGTGTGACTAGGCTTGGATTTTCAGGGTCCTCGTATTGATAAAATGTCCCCGGTCCAAGCGAGTTGTAGATGCCTAGCCGCAATCCACCTGAGATGGCCAGGGCTGGGTTGACGTTCCAGTTGGCATTGAGGAAAACAGCAGATTCGAGTCCTTGCTCTCTTTCTACGGATCGAGGCTTGATTTGGGATAGTTCTCCTCTGGGGCGCAAGGTGCCAGGATCTACTTGGTAAAGAATAGAGGAAATGCCAGCATTGAGTTCCAGATCTCCACTAGCACTATAGGTTAAGAGCTCTTTGATTTTGTAATAGGTAACATTATTGTCTAACTCTTGGGCATCGGTTCCTTCGAGATCTAATTGTGTACTTTCGTATCGACTTGCCGTTACGGATAGTCGTGAAAATAGATTGTCGGAAAAAATTCGTTTATAGATCAGTTGGCCCATTTGGGTACCATATTCATACCCAAATAAATTATTGAAGGTGAACTGATCTCGCGTAGAATAGGCGGCAAGTGTAATCGTATTTTTGTCATTGATCTTATCCGTATACCGAAGGTTTACATCGTAAAAAGTGGCTGAACTCTGTTTCACTTCTGGTAGTCTGATTAGCCTTAAAACCCAGTCGGAGTAGCTACTGCGGAAACCCACTAAAAGAGAGGATTTTCCTTTTACAACTGGGCCTTCCAAGTTAATCTTGCTGGATACCAAGCCTAAGCCACCCTGTGCTTTATAGTTCTGAAAACTTCCATCGCGCATTTCCACATCAAGTACAGAGGCCAGCCGCCCGCCAAATTGAGCGGGTATATTTCCCTTGTATAGCGTGACATAACTGATTAATTCTGGGTTGAGCGTACTGAAAAAGCCCAATGCATGTGATGCATTAAATAGCATCCCTTCATCCTGCATCAAGAGATTTTGATCTACCTCTCCGCCGCGCACATTAAAGCCAATCGCACCCTCGCCAATAGAGCTAATCCCAGGTTGTAACAACAAACTCTTGATAACATCGATTTCTCCCAGGAAACTGGGCAGTTTTTTGATTGATTTGACGTCGAGTCGTGCCACGCCAACTTGAGCACTTTCCACATTAACATTTGCAGCTTCTGCTCGTACCAGAACCTCTTTCAGGTTAATTGCTGCTTTGTCTAACTGAACATCGAGCTGCCCACTACCCATCACAGCCACCGATCGCGCAAAATCATCGAATCCTACATATTGGATCAGTAATTCATGTCGACCGCTCTCTACCTCAATCTCAAAACTACCATCTACATCCGTTGCCGTTCCTATATTCAGGTCTCTCCAAATCACAGTAGCTCCGATGATCGGCTCATCTGTTGTACCGTCAATTACCTTCCCTTTGATAATAGCTTTTCCATTGCTTTCCAGGCTTTCTACATCTCCAATGGTAAGATCGGGTTGTCCTTCGAGGAGAGCATCTGCACCTCTTAAGCTATTTTCCAAGGCCACATAAAAATCAGCAGAGAACGATTCCTGGATAAACCCCTGTGGGACAATGACAACAGCATAATCTCGATAGTTGAGAAAGCTAAGATTCAGATCTGCCAATAATTGAATTAGTACTTGCTGAAGCGGAGTCTGTGTAAAAGTAAGGCGGACGGGATTGTCAGGGATATCGGTTTTTCGGTAGAAAAACCTGACAGGTGTTTGTCGCTCAATATCTGAGAGCACTTCCTGAATCGTGCTATTGTCATATACTCCCGTGATGGAGTATTTTGGTGCTGTATTTTGCCCGGATAAGGAGTTTAGCCAAAGCGCGCAAAAGAAGAGTGTAAACAGCCGGATAAGTGATCGCATTCTGCTTGTATTCATGCTTAAAGATGGTTCCACAAATGTAGACTAAAAAATGCCCAAACACGGCGATTTTTCAGGGATTAAATGTGTTTTGGCAGTCAAATCAGAATTACCTCAAATTTGACAAGCCAAAACATGGCTTTTATCCCGGATCAGCCCATTAAAATCCGTTTGTTTTAACTATCCTATCGGTAGAAGTCCTATTTTTAATAAAACGAAGAGCCTATATGATGAACAAGACACTTCTTTTCCTGCTTGGGGTTGGGAACCTGTTCCTATTTTTCACTTGCCGAAAGACCGAAAAGATTCAGTCGGATCAGTACTTAGGTATCCCGATAGTAGAGGTACAACAACAGTTAGACAATTTAGTTGATCTTTGGTACCCCAGAATTGTAGATTCAGCTAGAGGAGGGTACTTAACTAATTTTGAATATGATTGGACAAAAAGCGAAGAGCAACCCAAGATGCTGGTTACACAAGCCCGTGGACTCTGGACCGCTGCCCGCCTTTATCAAGCCTATCCTCAACTAACTGAACTCCGAGAAGCCGCAGATCATGGCTACCGCTTTCTCACCCAAACACTCTGGGATGAGCAGCTTGGTGGCTACTCACTCCACTGGCCAGCTTCCGCCAAAGAAAGGAACTACAGGCTGACCTATGCGAATGCCTTCGCCTTATACGCGCTGGCTGAATATGCCAAGATCAACGCTGATCCAACCGTGTTACAATGGGTTGAAAAGACTTTTGATTGGTTGGAAGAAAATGCACATGATGACCAGGCTAATGGATATTACAATCTGGTCACTTTTGAAAATGGAGCAAATGATAGAAGTTATGGAGCAGGACAAAGCCTCGGATGGGGAAATGGAAAATGGAAGGGACAAAATACCAGTATTCACCTATTGGAAGCATTAACTAATACCTATACGGTACTGAATTTGCCAAAAGTGCAAGAGCGACTGGAGGAAATGCTTCAATTAGTAAGAGACACTTTTGTGCAAGAAAATGGCAGTCTACGATTGTATTTCACCAATAACTGGGAGGCCGTTGATCACCGAGATTCAAGCCGCGCTTTTATCCTGGAACATATTCACGATGATCATGTGTCCTTTGGCCATGATATAGAAACAGCTTTCCTTCTATTTGAGGCAGCAAATGTGTTAAAAGATGGAAATGTGGATGCCCAAACTTTGGCCACCTGCAAGAAGATGCTTGACCACAGCCTACAGTTTGGTTTTGCTGAACAGTACCAAGGTTTATTTGAAAAGGGATACTATTTCAGGGACCAAGATGGCATAGAGGTTACGGATCGGCGAAAAAGTTGGTGGGCACAGGCAGAAGCCTGGCATGCTTTAGGGCTTTTCGCAGAGCTATTTCCAACGGAAGCTGCTTACCAAAAAGGCTTTCAACAAATGTGGCGATATATGCAGCGGTACTTGATTGATTCAGAACATGGTGGCTGGTATAATTATGGATTGGATGAGAATCCGGATAATGTGAAAAGTAAGAAGGCTCATCAGTGGAAAGGCCCTTACCACAATGGGAGAGCACTAGTGCAAGTTTTAGATTATGCTAAGGGCGGGACGGAACATCATTGAAAGAAGTAGCTGTAGATATCCTTGGCCGTTTCCAAGGTGAACTCTTCGTCTTGAGGCTTTTTGCCAGTTGGAAGAAAGGGGAGGATTGAGTCAAGAGAATGTTAAAGTTGGTTTCAGTGTTAATTTAATGTAAACTTATCGTTAAATTTGTGTAACATTAAGTGAGACGTTTGTTGAAACTGAAGGATAGATTTTGACAAGGAAGAGTCTTACTTAGCAACTTTCTTCTTGATTTAAACGAACAAATATGATTACCGTTATCAATCGAATAATGCTGGCCCTAAATTTTCAAAAAAGAGAGGGTGCATCTGAATCCAGTACAATTGTTCTTCCTGCTTTCCTTTTCGGTGCCCTGATCCTAATGGCACTATTCTGTCTATCTCAAGGTATTAATGTCTTTGGTGAGTAGTCATTTTTAATGCGCTTACTGTTTTACGAGGGACAGCGTTTAAAAATGATCCTTTGACCGAAATTTATTCCTACAAATTTCGGTCAAAGGACTTTTTTTTCAGTACCTATCGATGCCGCTAGGCGAGATGGTGGTGCAAATCAATGGTTATCGAGATAGGGAAATTCCTGTTTTCTGCCATTCGTTCCGTCTACCTAGCGCTAAGTAAGCGCTTCCAAACAATTTCTAGGTATTAAGTTTGATGAAACCTCCATCAATAGGTACGTTAGTGCCGGTGATAAAACTGGCTTCCTCGGAGCATAGATAGCGGGCGAGGTTAGCAATCTCTATCGGTTTTGCCATTCTACCTATGGGTTGCGTTTTGGACAATTGTTCATACATCTCCTCTTCTTGTCCAGGGTAATTTTGCCTGAGGTAGTTGTCTACAAAAGGGGTGTGCACTCGCGCAGGAGCAATGCTATTACAGCGGATGTTGTATTCTAGATAGTCTCGTGCTACCGTATAGGTCATCAACTCCACGGCACCTTTACTAGTTGAGTAGGCGAAGCGATCAGGCAGTCCGATCATGGAGGCCACTGACCCCATATTGATAATGACACCCTTTTTCTGTTTCATCATGTGGGGAATGACTGCATACATGCAGTTATAGACCCCTTTGATGTTCACTTGATAGATCCGATCAAAGTCAGCTTCCGCCGTTTCATGCAACTTTCCGATATGTGCGATACCCGCATTATTGATCAAAATGTCGATTCGGCCTGTTTTTTCTACTATTTTATTACAGCATTCGATCATACTACTTTGCTGAGCTACATCTCCTTGATGAAAATTGGCATTCCCGCCTTTCTTGGTGATGGCAGCAACGACGGCTTCTCCACTTTCTCTTTTATACTCTATGATTTGGACTAGTGCACCAGCAGCCGCAAAAACATGGGACATTTGCTCCCCAATTCCGCTTCCACCGCCGGTGATAATGGCTACTTTTCCGCTAAGATCGAATGCTTTCATGAATTTTGTTCTTGTTTTGAAGACTCCTTACTCAATTAATAGTTATAATAGTTCAAACCGCAGCGAGAAGAAGCGAGTTTAATACGGCCAATTTTTCGCTGAATTTACGGAATTCAATATTGACAATTATCAAATGACAGATCAATAAGATAAGGTCACTCGAAGTTATTATTTTACCGTAGCTTACACTATTTTCGATGCTCGGAAATTAAAAAAGTACCTTCTCTACCATTTTTGTTGGTCTATAGATTTGCTAGATCAGCCTTTTTGGCTGACTCAGAATGGCGAAAATAGTTGGAGAACTAAAAAGTAAAAAATGAATAAGCAATTAAAATTAGCAAACCGTCCAGAAGGCTTACCTGACTCTTCTACCTGGGTATTGGAACAAAATGCTATGCCAACGATCGGCGAGGGTGAGCTTCTGATTAAGATACATTATATATCCTTAGACCCGGCAATGAGAGGTTGGATTCGTGATGTTCGATCCTATATCCCGCCCGTTCAAATTGGGGAGGTGATGCGTGCTGGAGCTGTTGGAGAAGTAGTAGCCTCGGAAAACCCGGCCTTTAAGGTGGGGGACTATGTGACGGGCACCGGAGGAGTCCAACAATACGTGGCCACTAATGGCAAGGGGTGGATCAAATTGCATGGAAGTGCGGAGAATCTACCTTTGTTTTTAGGAACCTTGGGAATGCCCGGGTTCACCGCCTATTTTGGTTTATTAGATGTTGGAGAGTTGAAGGCAGGGGAGCGAGTACTAGTATCTGGTGGTGCTGGAGCCGTGGGGAGTGTAGTAGGACAAATTGCCAAGATCAAAGGATGCCATGTAGTAGGCATTGCTGGCGGTGCAGAAAAATGCCGATATATGGTTGAGGAACTGGGCTTTGATGAGGCCATTGACTATAAATCGGAATCTGTTAGAGAAGCCATTCGAGAGAAATGCAAAGCGGGCATCGATGTATATTTTGATAATGTAGGAGGTGAAATCCTGGATGCAGCTTTGACACGCATAAACCGGAAGGCGAGGGTAGTGATTTGTGGAGCTATTTCTCAATACAATGCAACAGAGGCCATGAGTGGCCCTGCCAATTATCTATCACTCCTAGTGAATCGGGCTAGAATGGAGGGCTTTATTGTGTTTGATTATGCAAAAGATTATGCGAAGGCTGGAGCTGAGATGGCACAATGGATGAAGGAAGGGAAGTTGAAGAGCAAAGAAGCGATATTCGAGGGCATTGAGAATTTCCACGATACTTTCCTGCGGTTGTTTAATGGCGATAAGAAGGGGAAGTTAGTGCTAAAAGTGAGCGAAAACTAAGCTCAGCACATGCTTACCACTTCCGATGAAAGACGGGTAATAGGGAGACCTCTCCCTATTACCCGTTTTCTGTATAGACACAAAAGTAATTGACTAAGGTTTGGCGTGCCGCTTAGCCCATTTTTTCAGCGCCTTCGTTTCTTTGTCAGTTAATTTGAGTTCCGGCTTCTTTTCTACCATTCTTTTAGGAGGCATGGCTCCTTTTTCCACTACGGCCTGAATCTTCTCCATTTTCTTAATCCGATCAGCTTTGGAGAGGCCTGCCAGATCATCCCACATTAATTTGTCCTTCGCCTTCTGGCCACGGCCGTTCTCACTATGGCAACCATAGCATTTAGATTGAACGATGGAGTCGACTTTTTTGCTGAATTTGAATTTGCGAGGAGGAGCTTCAGCTGTACTGCTGAGCAGCATCCCAATCAACAATAGAAGAAAAGCACCTAGGAAAGGTGTAAAAGTTAGTGTTTTTCGCATCTCTTGACGATTTAGTCCTTACTCGAAGGATTGTAGGTGGTAAAATTAAGATATACCTAAAATAACACTTCTTTACGCTTTCTCCTATTGTTGGGATAGATTATTGATCCAGGAGTACAAGTAGAAATCCTATGCCCACAATGCAAAATTGTTGGAGAATAGGATTTCTTCTTGCACTTCAGTATTGAATTTAGAAGCTATCAATGATGGCTAGGAAATCTTGTGCCTTTAGCGATGCACCACCTACCAGTCCTCCATCTACATCTGGCTGAGAGAATAGTTCCTTGGCGTTGGCAGGTTTTACACTACCTCCATATAAGATACTTGTGCCCTCCGCTATGGCTTCGCCATACTGTTCTGCTACCAACTTTCGAATAACAGCATGCATTTCCTGTGCCTGAGCTGGGGATGCTGTCACTCCTGTCCCGATAGCCCATACTGGTTCGTAGGCAATAATTACCTTGCCAAAGTCTTCAGCAGAAAGATGAAAGAGTGCACCTTTGATTTGGTCTGCCACCAATTGGGCATGAGTGCCAGCCTCTCTAATGGGTAATTTTTCACCGCAGCAGAAGATTGGCTTAAGGCCTGCTGCTAAGACCGTGTCCACTTTCTTAGCTAAGAGGGCTTCATCCTCACCAAAATATTCTCTGCGCTCACTGTGGCCTAAGATGACGAACTCAACACCTACAGACTTGAGCATGTCTACTGCAATTTCTCCAGTATATGCCCCGCTATTTTCCTGATGGCAGTTTTGTGCAGCTAGCCTGAGGTTCAATTTTTGTTGCACAGCCATACTCAAGGCGGAAAGGTGAATAAAAGGTGGAGCCAGGATGGCAAGGGTATCTGATTCGGATAGTCCTGCTGCCACCGCCTCAGCTAGATCTTTGCCTTCTTCAAAGGATTTATTCATTTTCCAGTTGCCAGCTACGATATGCTGTCTTTTCATTTTCGCTTGCTTTTGTGTGTTGATAAAAGACTTTCTCCAACCATAGAAATGAATTGTCAGAGAATTTTAATTAGAAAGTGGTGGTCAATTAAAAGGGCTAATTGGTTTTATACTTTTATAGCTATCGGATCACCAAGGAACTTAGGTTTCTTCATTAAAACATAGAGATCCAATACCGCTTTTGCTCGGGCAAGGTACTCTCGCCACCTTACTTTGCTGTATTGATGTGTGACTGGGAGCTCAGCATTGTATGCCACTACCTCCAACCCTTTTCTTTTGGCAATAAATAAGGCCCTTTGATTGTGGAAAGCTTGTGAGATGACGGTGAAGCGATCTTGTTGGAACACCTTTTTAGCTCTTACCACTGAATCTAATGTCCTGAATCCAGCATAGTCAAGAGTTATGGCCGATTCAGCAATACCACGGGCCATCAGAGCCTCCTTCATGTCCTGTGGTTCATTGTATGTTTTCCTCGAGTGATCCCCACTAATTAAGATGTGCTTAACCTTTTTGGCTTCATACAATTGAACGGCTGCTTCAATTCTCGACTGAAAGTACGGGTTGAGGTATTGTTCGTTGATCAATCGGTTAGTTCCCAATAAGAGGGCGACATCATTGCTGGGAATATGCGCAGTTCGCTCATATGTAAGGCCTTTAGCGCTATGCTCTACCCATTGATGGGCTAGCAAGGCAAAAGCAAATCCTAGTACACAGAAAAGAGATCCCCAGACCAACATTCTTTTTAGGCTTTGTCTCCCTAATTTTGGTTTCATCCTTCTTTTTCTTCTAGTTGCTGTCTGCGTTGCTCTTGCCCTTTACGTGTGTAGGCAATATTGGCTTCAATCTTATGACCGGGACGGCTCCACCTTTCTGTTTCTCCGTTGGATGCTACTTCCTCTTCCTTAATTTGAGGCTGTTCGTGTTTGGCGAATGGCTCAGTTGGTGTTAGGCCGAGGAGGTCAAACATCTCAAGATCTTGAAATACATCTGGATTGGGAGTGGTCAAAAGCTTATCCCCCGCAAAAATAGACCCGGCACCTGCCAGGAAACATAGGGCTTGACCTTCGATTGACATACTAGTCCTACCAGCCGATAGGCGAACTACAGAAGTCGGCATCACGATTCGAGTAACAGCTACCATGCGAATCATTTCCCAAATGGAAACAGGTGTTTGATCTTCTAAAGGGGTTCCATCCACAGCAACTAAAGCGTTGATCGGCACGGACTCTGGTCGAGGGTCCAGATTAGATAAAGTTAGTAGCATTTTGAGTCGATCATCTACCACCTCACCCATGCCAATAATCCCGCCGGAGCAAACTGTCAAATCAGCTTTCCGAACATTGTCCAGGGTTTTCAGTCGGTCTTCATAACCACGAGTAGAAATAATTTCTTTATAATATTCTTCAGATGTATCGAGATTGTGATTATAGGCATACAGCCCAGCATCAGCCAGGCGTTTGGCCTGGTGTTCGCTGAGCATTCCAAGTGTGGCGCACACCTCCATATCTAGTTTGTTGACCGTTTTGACTAATTCAATAACATGGTCAAATTCTTCATTATCTTTTACATTTCGCCAAGCCGCGCCCATGCACAATCGAGAGGACCCCAAAGCCTTGGCTCGTTTTGCGGCTGTTTCCACTTGATTAACCGTCATCAAGTCATTCTTCTCAACATCGGTATGATACCGAGCTGCTTGCGGACAATAGGCACAGTCTTCAGGGCAACCGCCTGTTTTAACAGAAAGCAAGGTACAAAGCTGCACTTTGCCATGCTGATGATGGGCTCTATTTACAGTGGCTGCTTCATAAACCAATTCTAATAAAGGCTTGTTATACAGTTCTGTAACCTGATCGATAGACATTGACATGCGTAGATTCTAAAATATAGCTAAAGCTAAAGCAAGGTTAAAATCGTTTTAAAGCATCCCTAACGCTATAGGGTATCTGCCAATAACATCTCTTATACAGTTCTCTAACAACGGCTTGAAATAGTGCATAAAAACCGTGCGAGCACTGTCAGCACGTTCAAGCTCAAGCCCGCAAAACTGACCATGGCCCATGCCAATGCGCTGAATATGCTCATGATTCAAATGAAAAATGGCTCCTTTTAAAAAGCCAAACACGCTGCTTGTTTCAACACCCAAAAAATCTATGTCAGGTACCGGTGTTGATATGTTTGAAAAACGTGAAATAGTCTCTGACCAATTCAAGTAAGGACTATCTTTAGTAACCATATTTACAACACGCTTGGTCACTACATCATACACATGTGTAGCGCCTTTAGCCTCTTCTGGGCTGGCAAGAACCTGCTTTCGAACATAAGATAGCGTCACGTCTTTAGCCGTTTCAGGGTTAGAATCCCCAATTACGTGGTCTGCGAAAGCCTGCACAACCGCATCGTTATCTTGCCAATACCGTGTTCTTACCTGCCCTGAAAACGCAAGTGCCAGCTCACGATTCACAGACTTAAATGCGCAATCAGAAGCCGGAACAGCACAGTCCGTACTCAAAAAAGCAGGGAAATTAAACACAAACCGCCGTGTAACGGCATTATCATTCATCGCCATTACAGAGCTATACACAGAATTAACAACATCTGATAAAGACGCCGTTCTACTGTCAGCATGTCTCGGATTAAACTTCAAAAAAGCTTTCATCACTTTCGCAACTTCAGCTCTAGTTAAATCAGCTCTTAATACAGGAAAAGCGTTTGGGTTTTCAGAATCCCTTAAACGATAATGTGCCGCAACTCTAGAAAACGATATATTCACAGCGGGAGATCTACTCATGACAGTTCCTTTTTTTATTTATTTTTATTTTTTTATTTATTTTCTATAAAATTATATGAATTCAAAAAAACAGTAACACAAAATAGAGAAAGAAAACAATCAAGAAATCTATAGCAACAATTAATACAGTTAAAATAGCTTTTTATACAGCAGCTTAAAGAGGCTCTAGTGTCAAAATCACTTTCGTATTACCATAATAGCATGGAAAAATGGTTACATTTAAAAGAGCTTCAGTATCAATGGCCTAATTCTTCTAAACAACTATCTATTAACTTGGAAAGTGCGGCGAATTCCTTATTAATTTCTGGAAAAAGCGGTGTAGGAAAAAGCAGCCTTTTAAACTTATTACTCGGCTTTCTACGCCCAAAGTCTGGCTCTATTCACTGCCTTGGTTTTGATAAACCGCTTCATAAGCAAAAAAATGTCTCCAGTATCTCGCAAGAATTATTACTATTAGATGAACTCAGCGCAAAAGACAATATACGAATGGCTGCATCGCTTAAAAAAGTAGTTTGTGATGAGTTGCTTTATAGCTATATTGTAAAAGTCTTGTCTATTGATGAGTTTGAACACAAAGCTATAAAACACTTAAGCATTGGTCAAAAACAAAAAGTGGCCATCGCACGCGCCCTAATCACAAAGCCTAAACTGCTCATTGCAGATGAAGCCAGTTCAGCCTTAGATAAACACTCTGAAGACAATATGCTGAAACTATTTAAACATGTTAGTAAGCGACTTGGTACAAAAATTATCTTGGTATCGCATCATGAACACATTAAGCATCACTTTGATGAGCATTTACGATTAAAACAAGAAGGAAGATACGACCATGTTAAGCTTATTAGCGAAACAACGATTTAAACAATACCGCGTCTTTTTTTTACTGCTACTCATCTCGTTTAGCCTATGCATTGCTATTATGCATAGCTTTGGTCTTTTCTATATAAATATGAAAGAGGGATTCATTCAGCACAGCAAGCTAACAGATGTTCTTGTAGGCCCAAGTCAATCACAAAACGCCTTATTTAAAGAAGGGCTATTACTACAATCATCACCAAAAGCTAAAATTCCAGAAGCTGTATTAAATAAAAGCCCTTATATCGATAGCCTAAGCCCCATTATTTTTTCAGATAGTCATAGAAATAAAACAGTCATTGCAACAACTGACAGCTTTTTTCATAACCTAGAAAAAAAGCTCAAAGCAACCGCCTTTGATAAAGGAAGAGCCTTTCGCAATAAAGAAGACATTGTTATTGGTGCAACTATAGCCAAGCGTTTCAATTACAAACTGGGTAAACGCGTAGAATTATCACATGGTCACGGGCACCATCACGACGAGGTGATGATTGTTTCCGGCATATTAAACAGCACTAGCACTGTGCTTGATAACTGCTTATTTATAGCCACCGAGGCGTATGAATCTATTCATCACCTAAAAAAAGAAAACAAAGCACAGTTTTACTGGATCAGCGCTAAAAAGCCCATTTTTAGTGCAAGCATCGCCAATACCTTTCATCAAATCAAAGGGTTATCAGCACTTGCGCCGGCAAGCTATATCAAGCAGTATTTACGTAGCTTCACTGCAGTAAAAAGCAGTATCACCTTATGCTTATTGGCCTTAATTATAGTATTTGCCATGCAACTGATAAGCATGCTTGCTTCTTTGTTTCATAGCTACATGAAAGAAGCCAGAGTACTATTCACGCAAGGATCATCACTACTATTCATCACCTTCTCCTTTTTTCTTGATCAGTGCCTCATTATCGGCAGCTCGGCTATTATTGGCATAAGCAGCTCTATAGCGCTTTGCAGCGTTTATAGCCGAGCTATTCAAAAAATCACGCTGTTTCCACTCACTCATTTAGCGTTTCACATCGGTTTATACGCAAGCATAATTATCCCTTTACTGTTGTTAAGCTTTTTAGGTACCGCTATCTCACTGCTCCTTTGGAAAAAGCATAGCCGATCACTAAAAATATGAGACTTTTTCTACTATTTTTCTGTCTCAGCCAACTAGTTTTATATCAAACATTTGCAAGCGAAAACATCAAAGAATTCGGCTGGTATGACATGATGAAAGTGGATTTATCAGCCCCAACAGACACACAACTACAGCGTTTAGAGGATCCCGTAAAAGTTGTGGGCTTTATTGTACCCTTTGTTGATGATGGCGTCTTTGAAAACATAAAAGAATTTTACCTAGTACCAGACCCTATGATGTGTGTGCATGTACCGCCCCCACCCTCAAACCAATTTCTGCATGTTAAAATGAATAAACCCATTCCATTAAACAGCGACTTCGAAGGTGTTTGGATATATGGCAACATCACAACAATAAATGCTAACGCTGAATATGGCGACCCTGGTTATGTTTTAGAAGGCTTTCATCACGAAGAATGTGACGATTACCCCTACGACGAATTCTTAGTTGATGACTTAGACGAATTGCTAGAGTCGCTTATTAGCAGTGAAAATGAAACGCATTAAAACTGCCAATCAATAGCAAAGCGCGTTAACAGGCCCTGGCCTAGTTCAAAACCACGAACATAGCCTTCGTCTTTGTAGCCAATATCAAGCCGCCCTTGGCTATGTTCAGATAATCGCTTTATCCGAAATGTACTTTTAAGCAATACCAAGGCCCCTGGCTTCAATTCTTGAGGGTTTAATGCGTCTAACTGAGGCTGCTGCCAAAATGCAAGTTCTAGGCCAAGCTGAAGCCCTCCTACTTGATATAAATGAGACCTGCTATATGAAAACAACCAAAAGTCGCTTAATTGCCCGTCACTTTTCACAAATCGAAAGCGTGATTGCTTATTCGTTGGCCATTTGTTCAGCCACAAGGAAAATTCCCAAGCTAAACCAAAGGGGCTTAAACTAGGCTCAACATTAAAAAAGTACTGATAATCTTTAAAATATAAATATGGAAAAGCAAACGCCGTATCACCATCATATAAATAACGCACAAAAGCAGAGGCATAAATCAAATGCAACGGTGAAAGCGCTGAAAGCTCTGCTGCGTTTTGAAGGTCTTCAAGCGTTAAGGCATAATCATTTACATTGCTGTACCCAAAGGCCGCATTCACTTCTTTTAAATAACCCGCTATATCGCCCGAAGCCGAAGCAATATCTGCCACTTCAGTTGCATTCACGTAAGAGGCGAAATCTCTAAACGAAAAAAAAGCCAATAAGCCCTCACTATATTGCAAAGTACCAGATTGAAATTGCGACTCTAAAATCTGATTAGCCAAAACCCGATTCGCTTCAATACCTGCCGCATACACTGAAGCGAATTCAAAACGGCTAATCCCAGAAGGCGTAATGCCACTAGCATAGCCAGAGGAGGTATCTACATAGGGCCACACAGAACTGACATAATAACGTAAGTCTCGAAAGCCCAATTCACGCATACGGTACCCATGCCCAAAAAATTCATGCTGCCACAGCATCAAATAGTGGCTTAAGGGGTAATCAAAATAGATAAAGTTTAGTAAGCGCCCAGCAAAATCAAGTTCTGTTTGAGCATACAGGGCTTTCGACAGTGTTTTTTGAACGGGGGCTTTTATAAAGTGTTGCTGCAAAGAAAGCAATTCCCGTTGCGTACTACTCAACAACGACGCACCTGCTGTGCTAGAAAAATACTGATCATATTGAAATTGAAACGATGATGCCTGCAAAACAGCCGACAGAAACAACAAAAGAATAAATGAAAAAAACGATCGTTTAGCGGCCATGCGTCAACGCTTCTTGCTCAAGTAAACTGCGTTTTTTATCTTCCCCACGGTTATACTGGCCATAGTCACCATTAGAACGAATCACCCTGTGACAAGGCACCGTTTCATCATAGTTAGCTTTCATAATAGACCCCACTACTCGATACGCTTTTGGCGAACCGGCTAGCGCTGCAACACCTTGATAACTTAAGGTTTCCCCTTCAGGAATAGCGCGAACAACAGCTAATACTCTTTGTGTAAACGATTGGCTTGAACGCATAAAAATAGCTTATGAAAAAAGAAATACTTTGTCCAGAATATTCGTTTAAAAAGCGCTA
>ENA-OWNT01001728-OWNT01001728.1-seawater-metagenome-genome-assembly--contig:-NODE-1728-length-25859-cov-3.988907_pt1 | contig 25859 bp, 18 predicted proteins | sample MGYA00238136_ERZ651165 | MGnify/ENA primary metagenome ERZ651165 (study PRJEB26861, sample SAMN08777766) | seawater metagenome | isolation source: coastal seawater | place: USA: Florida | collected...
ACAACCACCACCACCACCACCACCACCACCACACCGCCGCCGCCGCCTGCGCGTGCTCCGCGCCGCGCCGGCCGTCTCTTCCAACTATGCTCTCTGTCGCGTATCCGCAGACAGCTCGCTCGCGATGGGATCACCTCTTTGTTTCGCTTCGAACAAAAGGCACAACTTTTTTCGCAAACAATTCCTGCGTCTTCGTCGATCTCCACTCCAATCACCAAATCCAATGTCCGAACCAGACACGCCGACATCGCCGAATTCGGCGAAGGCACCGTCTACTGCGTCCTCCACGCGACAAACCTCGCGGGACCACCAAACCCGTGATTTGTCTGTGGCAACTGCTCCCGTTCAGCGAGTTACTGCGCCACCGGCTGCTGCGGCCTCGTCAGCGTTGCCGCCGCCAGCAAGCGCGCGGTCTGCACCGAAGAAGAGACGTTCTGCGTCGAACAAGAAACGAAGCAAGCCTGGTGCCGCCAACCGCAAGCCCAAGTCCGACAGTGAATTTGTCGATCTTGTCGTGAACCACGGTGTGGACTCCACTGACGCGTTCAGAATGTATTGCGCCCACATGCGAACCGAAGGCAAAATTCCAACTTGCCGTCGCAACTTTCGCCTCCACTGCGCCAGAGCCCGGCATCACAAAGAGCAGAAAGAACGCCAGCTGAAGGCAGAGGCAAAGAAGTCATCGCCCAAACGCAAGGCACCTGCTCGCCCACTCGTTGGGCCTGCTGGGGATGTGGTGAATTTGTCGGACACAGGCCTCACCGTGCCGGACACTCCTCGGCACGTGGTAGTTCCTGATCCCGACACTGGCGAACCGCAATTGAAGCTGGTGCGGCGATCTTCAGAAGAAAAACGCCTTGCGCTGAAGGCAAACAAGCTCATGAAGCAAATCTACGACGCCGCATTCAAGGAGTGTCAGCGCGAGGTTCTTCGAACACGAATGGATGGGGGTGCAGAAAGTGCAGAAGCTTGTTGCCGCCGAGTGGAGCAAAGTTATGGCATGCCTCCAAACGTCATCAATCATGGACGTGTCAACGCATACATCCGCAGGGCTCGTGGAGGAGCCGCAACCAGCCCAGTTGCTCGCGGACGCCAGCGACACCCTCAAGAGAAATTGATTATGGAGGCCACAGCAAACATCATCCAGATTGACGATGTGCGAGGGATCGAATCTACTGTATCGAAGGTCGTGTCGACAATGCAATCAGTTTGCGATGTGTTTGGCGTCCCGTGCAACGATCCCCATTGGATGTGGATCAAACTGCGCGAGGCTCACCCTGAGCATTGCCTCCTGCAGCGACATGGATTCGGCCGCGACTACAACCGAGTCCATTGGGGAACAACGGACAACCTCGACGCGTGGCACGAGGAGTGAGTTTGCACTGTTGAATTCCTGTGTTGCAGTCTCGTCACCATTGACCTGACCACTGTTTTGGTAGGTTTGAGCAAATGCTGGTTGATATCGGCATGGGAGAGTTTGGCCCTTCGCACGCCGTGGAACTCCCGAAAGTCAATGGAGGCTCTCATGTCTATGGCCATTCAAAGCTGCATCTCCGCCCGGGTCAAGCCGCACGCATCTTCAACACTGACGAAACGAAGGTGAGCTGCAACGCCACCGGCACCAATCGATCCTTTCATCTCAGGAGCGAGAAGCAGGTTTCGACAGCAATCCGCACCAAGGGTTCGCAAGTTCACTTCACCTACGTGGGTTTGATGACGATGCCGGAATATGACCGAGACGAACTTTTCACAACCGATGCCTCCGGGCGACAGGTTTGGGTGCCGCCTGCGGAATTCCATCATGGATGTGCCTGGCCTGGGATGGTACGACCTATCAATGTGTGTGTTTGATGCATGGCAGTGGCGGTATCGTGACTTGTGAGCTTGCATTGTGCAGATGATTTTCCCCTCGCAGTCCGCCAACCCTGAAAATTTTGTTCCCAGCCAGAGTCTGATTGACGCCTACCCGCCCGGAACACTGTTTGCCACTTCGTCGACTGGATCGGCCAATCGGCGGACACTCGACACGCTCATTGACAACATCATCGACACTCTTGGCGATGTTGAAGACAAGCCCGGCAAGCGCATCGTCCTCAAGCTCGATGGGGGACCTGCGCTTCCGAAGGGAGATCCAGAATGGCTGGAGAAGCAACGACAACGTGGCGTGGTGATTTTCCCAGGCCTACCGAATGGATCAGCATTCAACCAGGCAAGTGGCAGAAGTTTGCTTGACTACGCGGACGCCCATTCTGTGTGCTGACGTGGGATCGTTTTACACCAGGAACTCGACCAGATGTTCAATGTTCACAAGCAAAAGCTTGCAGAGGCCCGGAAGACGGTCTTAGCCGAACGTCGTTCCAAGTTCACTGAAGACTACGCGCAATGGAAAGCGAATCCGAGTCGCAAGCCTGAAGACAAACCGAAGATGAAGACTGATTTTTGCGGCCGCGAGGTTCAGGGAAGATTGATGACATTGGCAGCGGAGGTATGTCATGACTATGTTTACTGTGTTTATTTCCTTTTCTTGTGCTTCTTCTCGTGTATAATCACGTGACTGTTTCGTTCGTAGGCATTTGCGCCGAAATACGTAACTCGGGCCGCTGCTGTTGTTGGTGCATATCCGGCCACTCGGACGGATCTGTTGAGTGATCAAGTGCGCCCAAGCTCTCATGACGATCAACTCTGTCAATTGTTCGACGACAACAAGCGAATTTACGACTCGTTGTTGGCCGCGCTGGACCATGCCAAGAAGCTGACCCCGGCGAATACATCAATTGTTCACCACGCGTTCGCGCGCCCCATGGTATGGCTTCAGGATGGCCAGAGGGCATTCAAAGTTTCTCCAGCGATTCAACCCGACAACCAGAACCGTAAATGCCGCACCATCGGTTTGTGACCTGTTCGACGACTGCTTAGCTACATGTTTTGGTTCTTACAGTGCGTCTTTGCTGCAGGGCAAATCTGGGCCTGGGCTGGACCTGGAGCCTTGACCTCGCGGCGCATTATCAATGGCCTGCGTGAAATCAAGAATGACATCCTCCAAGCTGAGTTGGCAAAACTCAACAGCAAGCTTCAAAGCTATTGGGCGCAGGCGCAACAAAAGCTGGCGGGCGTTTTGACGCTGTCCGATGACTATGAAGATTTTGTGGAGAGCTGCAATATCGTGACGCTTCGCTCGCTTTCTCGATACGTGCACTACTTCTTGCACCAGAAGTCCGACGTATCGGCGCTGCAGCTGAAGGATTTGGACCGCAAAGGCAAAAAGGCGAAGATTGCTGAGCTTCTGGCAATCCACTTCGAGAATTCTCCCCAGCTACGCCCAATTTGCATTGCTGGAACGTGGCAGCTTCCAGCATGCGCGACGCTGACATCGTCTTCTCTCAACGGCGGCGACTGAATGTTGCCGCAAACACTATTGGTTTCATTGCCTATGTTCTTTTTTGTAAGCTTATGCAACATGTTTTTCCATTCACCTTCCCGTTCCTTCATCGACTTTCGTGCATCAATGTAGTTGGCCTATAACATAGTTTTGAACAAATTGCATTTTCCTTCATCTATTTCCGTGTGGCTTGAATTAGCCTCGAACATCGTTGCAAACAAACAAATTACATATGTATGCACACGGGCAATCTCTGACACCACGCCGTTCACTCATCGCAAAGCAATGTCGCGCGAGGTAGCCTCATTGTACGTGTGGATGGGAAATTGCGCGTGATTTCATGGGAACAACCCAGAATTGGCTGGAAATGCCATCGAGCGTTGCTGAGGACAAAGCGAAGTCGTACGTTCGTCAGTAAAAGAACAATCTTCAGTGAACGGGTTTAAGGAAAAGGACAACGTGTCACGGTTGCACCGGAAAATTATCTGTTCATGACATTGTCACTGAAGACGTGTGTCCTAATCGTGTGGGCATTGCCGGCGTACGGAAATTTGCAAGGCGCGTGCGTACAACGCAAGGCCTGCAGCTTCGGCTTCACTCGGGTTCAAGACGTCAAACTTGCTTGCTTGCAAGTCTTGAAAACGAGTGTACAAGAAGTATGCATTGTTGTGTCGCCGATGGAAAAGAATTTCCAATGAGACCCGTGGCCACAGAACAATGTGTTTCTTCCATAATCGTCAGGATATACCAAGTCTGATCGATATGGAGTTCATCATTTCCGTCGTCGCAGCAGAGAGTCTCCACACGCGTCAGTAATTGGTCATCATCGCCATTTACTGTGCAGTCTTCGATTCAACCTTTGGCAATCATTGCCATTTACCGCGCAGTCTTCGATTTGCAGGTTGATAGATCGCGCGTGAACCACCACCAACATTCGCACACCGTAACGGTGTGCAATCATGTTGTTAATGCGCAAATGCCAAACCGCGCTCAGTGCTGGGGGAACACGCCGAGTCGCATTCACAGAGTTGATCCATCCAAACGGTAAAAATATCGTAGTTGAACATCTCGTGCGAATGGAAGCAAAGACCAAATAATAACAATTCCGAGCAGCCGCAACAGAAGTCTAAGGTGCCCAGAGTCCAGAGATTGGTTGTCCTTTGGTGATTGCTGCTGCGATGATGCCGACAGTGTCGCTGCGCAGCAACTTGCTTTGTCAAAATGTTGACTGTTCGCATTCAACAACGTGAGATGTCTGCAGCAATGCGCAAATGCCAAACCGCGCGCAGTGCTGGAGGAACACGCCGAGTCGCATGGACAGAGTTGATCCGTCTAAACTGTAAGAATGTCGTGTTTGAACATCTCGTGCGCAGCAAACTGCTTTGCCAAATGGTTGTCCTTTGGTGATTGCTGTTGCGATGATGCAGACAGTGTCGCTGCGCGGCAAATTGCTTTGTCAAAAAATGACTGTTCGCATTCATCAACGTGAGATGTCTGAAGCGAAAACGTTCACTGGCTGTTGACAACACACGCAACATGACAATGAAGCAGCTGACGAGATGGGCTCTGGCCGCAGTGTGCGTCGTCGTCGCTTTGATGTTATGTATGCATGCGTGCACGGGATAAATGCCGCCGTCTCGACAATGTTGATTTTTCACGGACAAATTTATTTTAACGACCTCCAAAGCACCAACTGAACAAGAAGCGGCGAACAACAACGGCGCACGGCGACTCATGCAACGGCACCATGCGACAAAAAGCAACGACGACACAACGCATGACACAGCAACGACAGACATACCACCGCCCGACGAGCAACAAACGACAAACGAACGACGAAGCATCCGTCGGCCACACAGGCTAGGCCACGATTGGGCATTTTGAATGATTGCAGTCAGTTTACACCGGCAAGTGAGCGACAACCTAGCTCATCCAAGCGATGCGAAGCCTGAATACACAGGCTACTGCACTCTCAGCGATTTCGTTGTTGAACCAAGTGAGATGACTATTCGAGTGTTTCGGCAGCGACGCCATTCAAAAGCAAACCCACTTGTCAGCGGTCAGGCCCACCAATCATCAAATCATCCGACTATTCTCACCTGTGTATGGACCGACAGTGAGTTTCAGTCGAAGTGCGTAACTGTCTGAATAAAAGTCGAACTCAAATTTCCACGCTCGCAAAATTTCATAAATTGATCAATTACAGAATGCTGCACTGACAAAAGTGAAGGCGCACACTGTCACAGTTTTCGATTTTGGGGTCGCGCACAAGAAAAGGTGTGGATGAGCACTTGGGGGTAATGATGCCGCTTTTGCCGAATTTTGGCACAATTTCTTTCCGGCCTGCTCACTCGCTCCCACTCAGGCACTGAAAATCAACCTCGAGTTGTTGATCCCTTTCAATGAGTACTGTGCTGGCTGGGTGCTGGCTGGGCAAGACAGTGCAGTGCACTCACTCGTCGTCACACGCCACACACAACATGAACGGAACTTGGCGCGTGCTCCCCTTCCCACTCCCTCCCACTCACTCACTCACGGACGGTAACTGGCGCGTCGACGACAGCGCGCGTGTCAACGCGCGTGTCAATGCGCGTGTCAGCTCAGCGTGATGGCGCGGTACATGAGTTGTATCTACATCCGGGATTCTGTGTTTGAAAGAAGAGAGGTCTGGGGGTTAGTGTAGTATTCCTGGAAAAGGAAGAGAATCGAATGTGGGTGAGGGTGGAGAGCGTGAGGGAGGGAGGGAGTGAGTCAGTGCGGGCTGAAGGAGGGAGGAAGGGAGGAAGGAAGAAAGTATCCACTCACTCACTGTCTGTCAGTCATTGTGCTCGTCGACACTCACTCACTCACTCACACTGCTCTCACTCACTACTCAGAACTCTCACTCACTGTGGACGACAGTGAGAGTTCATTGATAGTCTCGAAAGAGGAAGAGTGAGTATCCATTGTCCATTCTCCACTCACTCACTCACCCACCCACTCACTCACCTACCCACTGTCACCTCACTGTCGGTCCAGCCCACAGTCAGTCACTCACTCACTCACTCACTCACTCACTCATCAGTCAATCAGTCAGAGAGTCCAGAGTCCAGTCCAGTCGTGTCCAGTCAGTCCAGTCAGTCAGCTGACAAGCGCATTCATCCAAGGTATCTTCTTCGCCCACACACACACCACCCGCCCAGTCGCGCCATCAGTGGCTGGCTGCTTGATTTGACTATGACTGACTGTGACTGATGACTGACTGTGATGAGTGACGGTGACTGATGAGAACTGAGACAGGTCGGATGTCGGATGATTGCCGTTGATTGTACAGCCTGTAATTTGTCGAAGCCACGCGGCGGCCGTGCGACAAACGACGACGGACGACGATCGACGATGATGACACAACGACTGACGACCGACGACAATCGACGATCGACGATCGACGGCGACGATGACGAAGGCGACGACGACGACGATGACGACGATGACGATGAAGGCGACGACGACTACGATGACTACGACTATGACGCATTGTGACCAGTCAATAATCACTTTGTTTTTGTCGATCAACGAGGTAACGAGGAGACAACGAGGCAACGATGATCGACGGCGGGCGACCGACAAACAGCCGCACAGCCCAACTCCGAACGAACGAAATGGAAATTTGAAGGAGAGGTGACGGGGCCAGAGTCGAAACATGAGCACGTGCTGTGGCTGTGGCTGGGCTGCGAATGTGGAGTGCTGGAATGACAACATGTCATGCCAGGACTGTGCGGACGGACCACCGAGGCTGGCCGAAGGAGAGACGAAAGTGTACTGCGAAACTCCGCCGGCTTCCGTGTGGTCTGTGTAGCACGCGGCAACCAGGACCGCAACGTGTGGGAAGTTGGCCGCGAGGCGGAGACAGCCACACGAGATCAAGGTAAGGCCATGCAACCGCGCGGTGGGATGTGGTGGGAGAATATGGGCCGTGTACGGGCCGCATGGATGCGATTTGTCGCCACATGGTGCCCTGGTGGTCAAGAAAAGCTTTGAAAAATTGGGCTCGGGGGTCTTTCAGGCGACAGCGTTGACCAAGTTATATCTGATGCGACTTCTTCCAGCCCGTTGAGCTTCGAAGGAAACCTACCATTGCTGCCAAAGAACTGCAACTTTACACCAGCTGCGTCTGTGCGGGAAGATAGAGCCCTGGAACACAGCTCTATGTCACTGGCTCTCTTCGGGAAAAGATTGATAGTAGTGGAGGTGGCAGCGCTGGGAATTGCCTATTACGGTTTCACCAAATTGAACCGCGACGTGGAGTTTCGACGCGACGTTTTCAAGAAGGCACCGTTCATCATCGAATCGTTTGCAATGGTAGCGGGAAAATCGGTCGAAGAACTTCTTGCAGACGAAAGTAGTGGCAGCAAGGGGCCCTCCCCACCGAATAGCAGTTAGCGACGGGTCCAAGTAACCACAGGTTTCAATGTGGCTATGGAAGGTGTCTACAATCATAGTGTTGGTATTTTACATGGTACAGCGAACAAGAATTATCTTTGGTAGAACGTACAAGTAATGTAGGATGAAATAATAAATTAAATAAAGTCGTGTCGCGCTGTGCGCGAAAATGGGATAACAAATAGTGCTAGAGTTGCGTTTGATTTCTGTTGCAGGCACGAATTTCTGGTCCACAAACTTGTGTTGTTTTGCGATCAACTGCAAGCAACCACGCCGATGTCTGGCAATCATCGATCTGCGCGTTGCTTGGAGCCAGATGAGCGGCTGGAGTTCGGCGCAACAGAGTTGTCAACTTTGGGGGCGGCGGCGAGGTTTCCACGGGACTCAACCGTTTGTCCTAGCAACTGTGACAAAGATGGTTTCACGATGTGCAAGACATCATCCGTGTCCAAAACTTTCAACGCAAAGCGTCGAGTATCCTCGTCTGCTCGCCGAGCCGCAGTGACGGACGCCAGCGCCTCTCCAGTCAACCGCTCCAATTGCGCTTGGGTATGCTTTTCAGACGAAACGTCAATTTCCGTCCCCAAGCCACCGGAATCCAGGAGTGAATCGATTTTCTGCAACGTAGTATTGTTGCGGTTGACAATATCCAAGTGATCACTTTCAACGGAGCGGTACACACGCGATGGCACACGACCCGCCAACGTGTACGGATCGTTCAGAATCCCAGACTTGTTCACCTTTCGCAAAAGCTTACGTGAGTCTCGCACTTTCAAAGCGGCCCCCTTGGCGATTCGGCTGAGCTCCTGACGTTCAAGCAATTCTTTAGCTTTCCTTCTCTGAAACGCGCGCTCGAGACTGGCCTCCGTGTCGATACATGTTTGCAAAAATCGCGCAGTTGTGGCGTCCAAGCGATCGCACTGTGCATGACTGTCGTTCAAGAAGTCACGAGTGCTGGCGTCGCTTTCGAGAGGACCAAAGTTTTTCAGCTCGACTTCGAGTGCTTCAATAGCATCTGGCAGTGCTTCAAATCCGTATGCGATGGTGTGTTCTTGTAAGGCCATCGCCTTGTGGGGGCTGTTGTCGATCAATGACTTGGCACGCTCAAAGCGCTCGCGGCATGTGCGCAGACGATCAAACATGTGGGCGGAAGCGACATCGAAATACGCAGACCGTGCGCAGTAACAATCAGCCAAAGTATCCTGCTCCGCCGCGACCCATGCGCACCCGGAAAGGACCTGAGCATACACAGTTGTATTTTCCTGTCCGAGCTCGGCGGACCCGAGACAGCCGACTCGCACCTCGGCATCCCTTGCCATATCCAAAACGAAGTCAGGGACAACGCCTTGAGAAGCCCGCTGCTGCCATGTCAAGGGTACTTCCTGGACCAGCTTCATTGCCTCAACATCGATTGCCTTTCTCATTGACTGCAGTCTTTCAGTAATAGGTTTCCATTTACGTGCCCAGTGGACGTCCTCGGTCACGTAGTGCTTCCGTTCATCCAGCAGACGTTGTAACGCAAATACATCCAACGCACGTGATAATTCTTCAACTCGCCTGGCAGATTTCAAGGCACTGGTAGCCAGATCCTCGCGGATGGCCGCTTCTTTCTCAGCAGTTTCCCGTGACAGCGCAGCTGTTGACACTTCAAACCGATCGTGAGCCAACTTGACGGCCTCGTGCGCCTTGGTCAACATCACACGCAGGAATGGAATAGACCAAACTTGTGCCTGTCCGAGATAGAGTTCCGATACCGCTTCAGCTTGAACAACTGTGTTCACTCGTACTTCAAACTGAAAATCAAGTGGCGGATCGTGACCTGCCAGAGGATCTTTCATTGCCATGGTTGTCAACGTCGTATTTTGTTGTTCAGTGTTGTTGCCATCTGGTAAAGTGTTTTCTTGGACCAATTCAAGCTGAGTCCCGCCATCTCCGTCCGCTGGGCTTTCTGGTGATGCGGGCCCATCCGACGACGCACCCAGCGCTTCCAGTGAGAAGTCCGTATCTTTCTCTTCTTTAGCCTTCCGCTCAAGTTCAAGTTGTTTTTGCCGCTCTTCTTCTTGTTCCTGGCGTTCCAGCCGTGCTTTCGCTCGCTGTATTGATATCCCCTCCGAAGACGCAAGTTGGGCAATTGCTCGATCACGTTTTAACTGTTGCGCTGCCCGCTCCTCTTCCGCAGCTTTCTCCTCCGCCAACCTTTGAGCTGCTGCACGTTCCCGCTCCTCCGCCTCCGACTTCCGTTTGGCGGCAGCAGCTTTGATTTTGGCCTCAGCCTTCTCCCGAAGACCTTCTGTTGCCTCTTGAGCAACAAGGTCTCGCTCGCTAACTGCGTCCACGAACAGTTCATATCTGGCCTGGACTGCCTCTGCCTCAGCTTCAAGGTGCGAATTCATGGCTTCTTCAGTGCAAGCACTATCCAAGCGCGTCAGAATCGCGCTCGCTCGCTTCAATGGGCCACTCAATAAGGTCAGGCGCTGGTCGTCGAGAGCCTGGTCGCGACGGATGCACTGTTCGCGCAACTCATCAACCTCATCCCGAAAAGCGTTGGCCAACTTTCCGGCAGCCTCGACCATGCTTTTCAAGCGGGCCAAGTCTTTGTCGAGGCGCGTGTCCATGTCAACTAACTCAATCGCTTCACCAGTGTCGCTTTGATCAGCGACGACGAGAGGCTGCAAAGCAGCATCCAACGCGGCACGAATGGCGCGCTGGGCGTTTTTAAATCTGGCCAGGAGTCCGTCTGGATCTGCATGGCCTGGAGCGTAGAATTCCACGATACTAGCCAATCGAAACAAGTCATCGTTTGCTGGCCGCAAAACCGTGTTGACTAAATCATCCCGAAGAGATTCATCATGATCGGCACGGTCGTCCCAGCCGCGCTGCAATTCTTGCTGCACGCGCTTCGTCTTGGCTGATGCAAGCTTTGATGTCATGTTGATGCTCTCAACGGCTTCGGACAAAGCGTCCAAATGACTCTGATACTCCGCCCCAACGTCAAATCCATCGAAATCGTCCTCTTCTTCCGAGGCTGATCCATCTGAATCATATTCGACCATTGCTTCCACGTCACCTGGAGCTGCACCGGCTTCCAGCAACGCGAGCTGCTTCTCCTCAAACTCTATTTGCTTCTTTCGTCTTCTTTCTCGCCTCCGTTGCTTCTTTTGTTGTGCGAGGAGCGCAGTTGCGGGGTCAAAAGCTTGTGGGTGCAATCGTTCTTCCTCAGCCCTCAACCGTGCTCTCTCTGCCAGCCGTTCGCTCATGAAGCAACGCCTGGCGTTGGAAAGTGCAACCTCCACCTCATCAGCCAAATTCACAAGCGAGATGTTGGAGGCAATATTGTGTTGGTTCCCGTCCAGTGTTGAGCGAATGGCGCTGTACCGATCCTCGCAATCCTCGAAAACTTCACGAAGTCTCTGCTCGGACGCCACCAAACTGCGCCGTTGAGCACCCAACAGAACTTCGGCAAGGTGCTGTCGCAAGCTTGTGACGGCGAAGCGACGTTCGGTTAAGGACACCTCGTAGTCTCCGAACGTCACAGCGTTCCGCAGATTGGCGCTGGTGGCTGCCATTTCGCGGAATTGTCTGATTGCTTCCGCAAACTTGTGGCGAGCTTGCTGAAGTAAACTGTCGTCTGGCAGCCCATATTTGGTCGCAGCATCACACTGCGCTGCAATGTCATCGCCATACGATTGCATGTCCGCGAGCAGGCTTGCTGCTTCGTCTTTGAGCATTGCCTCGCGACGAACTCGGGCATTGTACTCTTTTTGTAGACGAGCAGCATGTTTGTCATATAAATCCTGCAACTGTTGGGCACCGGCTTTGCATTCTTCCAAGCAATTTCGCCGACTCTCTAAACCTGTACGAACGGCAGCAGCGTCACGAGTGTCGATAGCTTTCAGCATAGCTCCGTCCAGCAACCGGCGTGTCGTCATGGCAGCTGCGACCGCAAATGCAATGTCTGCCACTTCAGAAATCTCAACTAGTGCTGGGTTTTGTGGGCTTGCTACTAACTTCTTCAGTTCGTCGATGGTTCTCGCGCAACGGGTTTGCTCCTCTGCAATGCGGTCGTTTCCTTCACGCCATCGTTTACGGCGCTCCACTTCGGCAGCAACAAGCTGGTCGACAGTTCGATCAACAATTCGAAGAAACTCCAAGCTAGCGTTTCGTGCAGAGGATACTGCTTGCGACAAGTGGTTAAACGCCACAGTGAACCGACCATTGTCGACGTCTTCGCCGTCACCAGAGTACTCTATCTGAAACTCAGCTGTCATAGCTGAACGGACAAAGCCGAGCTCTTTAAGGGCACGTGTTTCAGCCGCTACGATGGGTTGCAGATCTCTGATCCACGAGGTCGAGTGCCCAACGAAAGTGTTACACAGGAGAGCATGCTGCGCGCGATCGATATTTTGTTGGGTTGCTTTCACAATTTCAGATGACTGAGTGCGCCATTCGCTGATTTTTCGCTCACGAGCCGCAACGACCGCAGTCCGCCGAGCCACCTCGCGCCGAGTCGACTCGAGCGTACCAAAGCAGGCTTGAATCGCCCTTTTCGTAGCATGGATGAGCTTTGCTGAACCTTTCGAGGTTGACAGGGCTTGATCGGTGATGTTCAGACGTAGGGAGCGCGCTGTCTTCAGAAATAATTTGGCGTCGCGGAGCATTTGACGCAGCTGCTCATCGTCGCCAACGCGATTGGGAGCAGTCTTGAGGAGTTGCGCAACCTCCCGAACAGCCCCCGCGGAAGGCTCGAGTGCTTTAATTGACGTCAAATCAACAGTTTCCTCCTCATCAGCCAAAGGCACGCGTTTTGGTGAGAGGCGCTTGTTTGACTGAGCTGAAGACCACTGCTCCGCTTCTACTAAGGCTAGCCGAGAACGAGCGGGGCTCGTGCTTGCACGTTGGTGCCTGCTGGGCGACGTGGAGGATGAGCGCTTCTCTTGCACTTGGCGTACCGAGGCAGCCCATGGATCACGGACTTTAGTTGAAGACGGTTGTATGAGCCCATTATCCCATCCCTTTTCCCGCAAATTTCTGCGAAATTTAACCGAAATGGGGTCCACATGGCGCGTGGACCGACCGCGCCTGCGGCTCATGGGGTCACAAGTAGAGATGTCTCCATGAAAGAGGCATCGGAATTGTATCAAGAAGTTGCGTGAGTTGGCATTCCTCAGCCAAAACTCCGGAACTCAGTTCGGGTTTTCCGTGTCTTTTGATTCCCACCCTTCCATAGAGTCCTCCGTTTGCCACCGTCCGTGTCGAACGGATATCTGTAGCCTTGGCGCGTCACCAGTGTCGTCGCCGGTGTTGTTGTGTTGCTGATGAATTCACAAGAAGCTCAAGCAAAATGTGGTGTGTGTGCTGTTCGTTATCACTGAACCTCACTCGCATTGCAGCCGCGACAGGCAACAGCTGACAACAATGGTAAGCAACAAACAATTCAACCAACAAGCAAACAAGCAAATAACCCACACCATCAACCAACAACCAACATTTTAACAACCCACAGAACCAACCCACCAACCAACCAACCAACACCCCAACAACAACGACAAATGACAACAACAGACGACCAAAGTTGCTCTCGTGTCGTCGTTGTTGTCGTCGTCGTTGCGTCGTTGCGTCGTCGTCGTCGATGCGTCGTCGATGTGTCGTTGCGTCGTTGCGTCGTCGTCGTCGTTGTGTCGTCGTCGTCGTCGTCGTCGTCGATGTGTCGTTGCGTCGTTGCGTCGTTGCGTCGTCGTCGTCGTCGTCGTCGTCGTTGTCGTTGAAGTTGGTCAGTAACGTCAGTCACCCTCTCACTTCTCACTGCTCACTCATCACTCACTCACTTACTCACTCACTCGTCGCCCACGATCCACAGCCAGTCCCCATGTTCACTTAATCCGTTTTCATTAGTACCAAGTACTGTCACTTTGTATATAGCCATATAGTATATGAGTTCGTGAGTGCAGAAGATAGCTACATTGTACTCTCAGTACAGTGGCCATTCGGACTGTTGGCTGTTGGCTGTTGGCTGTTGGCTGTTGGCTGTTGGGCGTTGGGCAGTTGAGGTGAACCACACAAACATCATCGACCCTCTGCATACCATGCTCGAGTAATACCATCCACAGGCTTTAGATGTAAACTGGAGCTTCGGAACGACAAAACGTGTGTACGTGTGTGCTATGCGTCATTAGTTGAATTGAGAATGAGAGTAATAATAATAAATGGGATCTGCCAGCTCAACGTGCCAACGAAACAAAGAGCTTATGACACTCCGTCAAGTGATTCAATGCAGCTTTTGGCTTTCTGTTTCAACACCTGGAGGCTTCGAAGCAGGACGTCGCGAGCTGCAATTTGCCCAATGGGTTCAATGGTAAAGAGAAAGTGGTCTTCTTTGTGATCCAGCAGCAGCTTCTCTTTGCCGTCTGGAAGCAGGAGAAAGTTTTTCGCCATTGTACAGTTGCGAGGGCGCGCGACCTCGAGCTTTTTGGAACCTTTCTTGTTGCCGGGCACCAAATCAAACACGTTTGCTACATCATGTTTCTTCCACAATTTGGCTTCTTCGCCCTCGACGTCTTTCAACAGACGCACCACGGGCAACTGGCGGTAAAAGACTGTTGCAGGCTGCCATTTGCAATGGTCATAACCAACCCCTTTCTGTGCGAAGCAGACCGCTTTAATTTTCTGGCCCACAGCTAACCGTGTCACAATGATATCATCGTGGAAAGGTTTCGGCTCCCGTCCCTTGAACTTTTCTGCCTGGGATCCGTGTGGGATCCACTTCAAGTCCCGAGAGTAAATCGTCTTCGAAAGACGTGCCGGGTCGTCGCGATCGATGTCTGCCTCAGTGCATTCCACTTCGAGTTCAAACACCAGTGTGTCATTTTCTGTTGCCTCTGGTTCACCTGTTACTGCAGGCCTTTCTGCGAATTCACTGGGATCTGCGAGTATTGGGATGAGACCAAGTCTGTGTGCTAATTTCTCGTCTTGCATAATGCCCGTGTTTTGAAGGAATACTACTTTCTCAATGGCGATCGTTGCCACTTCGTTCAAGATGACTCTGCGAATAGCATTTGCGATGCTACAGTCAGTTCCAACCAGGTCGAATACCAACGACGAATCGCCCGATTGTGGGACTGCGTCGATGTGCACGTTTCCTGGCTTCTTAACATTCTTGAGAAATTCATCAAAAGTGTCAAACTGTTGAAGATAGTGAAACGATCCGGCGGGAGCGGATTTGGGCAAGCTCATGCTTGCGGTGTATTCGGCGCCGCTCATACTTGCAAGGAGACTTTGTACTGTTGTTGTCGCGACTACATTGAAGGAGCCGTCCCTTACGGCGTCGCAAGACTGGACAAAAATACAATAGAGATATTGCCTTCACTGTTCGATAAAAAAAATGCTTCGTCTGTGTCGAATGGTGTCGGCTGTGGATTCTGTCGCACATTGCTCAAGCGCGTGCAGAGCTTGTTGATGAGGAGCTAGCAGTGCCGGATCAGCTGCGTGAAGGCTAGTGGCTAGCTAAGCACCCAAGTTGTCTCGAGGCAATGGTCCCGAGTCGATATCGCAACACGCTGTTATTCTGCTTTGTTGACTGAACGGCAGATGCGCAAGCGAATCATCTTCCTTTCGATGGCTAGACGCGGGCGGTTGAGTTGCGTTGCTCCACCACCTTTCTCGTCCGCTCACGCAATCTCCCTGTTTGCCTGTGGCATCGATTCGGTCCGTTCGTCTCCTCGGGTCGAGTCGTCGAGTCTTGGCTTGCTCATCATGTCGTGTCGCGTCGTGTCGCGCCGTGTCGCGCCCGTTGCGTATTTTGCGTTGCGTTGCGTGACTTGGTTTGGCTTGGCTTCTTCGGTTGCGTTGGCTTGGGTTGGGTTGGCTTGGGTTGGCTTGGTTGGCCTACGAGCGACGAACGAGTCAACATCATTGTGTGGTGGGTTGGCCACAACCAACACCGAGCAGGTAAGTAAGTCCTCAGCGAGCTAAGCCAAGTCACTCACTGACTGACTGTGGCAGGCAGGCAGCCAGCCACCCAGCCAGGTGTTCGTTCGTTCGTTCGTTCGTTGGCCGGCCTATGCCCTCCGCCGCCTCCACGCCCACAAACTCACACAGTCACTCACAGCCTCACTCACAGCCTCACTCACTCACTGTGTGTGGTCGTTCGTTCACTCACTCACGGTCACTCACTCACTCGCAGTCTCACAGTCACTCACTCGCAGTCACTGTCAATCAATCGTTCGCAGTCACTCACTGTCACTCACTCACTCACTCACTCACTCACAGACGGTCGCAGAGATCATTTCGCCGTTCGCCTTCGTTCGCCTTCGTTCGTTCGTTCGTCGGTCGGCGTTCGTCGACGTCGTCGTTCGTCGTCGTCGTTCGTCGTCGTTCGTCGGCGTCGTTCGTCGTCGTCGTTCGTCGTCGTTCGTCGTCGTTCGTCGTCAGCGACGTCCGTCCGTCCATCCGCCAACCCGGTGTTCCCGAAAGTCGATCCAATGCCTCGTCTCGCACGTGTCTGAACTTGCTGTGGCGTAGGTATGTCCACACCGCTTAGGAACGTGGAAACGGCGGGACAAGGGAAGTCATGGTCGAAACCGTGTTCGAGATCGCGCGGGGACACAGGCACAGAAGCGATAAAGGCAAGGTGAAGAAATACGGACGAAGTGTGGAGCGGACCGACTCTTCAAGTGCGTAATTTGCCACGTCGGCGATGCTCGTGCTGTCAGCGTCACCAATTTATCAGGAAACACAGAACAGTACCAACAAACGAACAAAAATATTCCACTTCGTGCTATTCGAAGTAGACTACTTCAACAACGAACAGTGGGCAGCTCTCCAAGGTTAGTCATTGCTTGTTGCGCTATTGATATCGTCTTCGGGTGTGACAGTGATGAAATCGCGAACGGGCGGACTGAGGACGCAGTGCTGATTCGTTCTGATACTTACAATATCCCTCTGAGTCACACCCTTGACAGATTGTCGTTGCCCCCGCGGTTTTGCATCCATCAGCGTTGCTGACTTTTTGTCGCGTCTGGCTTCAACTATAGGCACCGTTCCGCACACCATGAGTCAAGATAATGTCTTGTGCCAATTTTCGTCCTGTTTCACACCGCATTGCGTCATGTCGCGTTGTGTCGAGAACTGGACAACACTTCATTGAAACTTGTCGAGTCCAATCATGACCGCAATGTTTCGTTGCAGTGCTCTTGTCAGTTCTCGCCGCATTCATCGTCATGATTCTCCTCGTCTCGCACCCGTTTTGTCGATATTGTCTGCGACGACTATGTCGCTGCCCGCAAGGGAGGGAGTAGAGACCCTACATCTACACAAATCGGAATAGAAACCACTCGTAAGCTGAACACTGGTCAATTTTGTGGCCTTTGCTCTATCCCAACGTGTGCACAATTTCAATTCCACAATGCTTCGTCTCGCCACACTTCTTTGCACTATCTATCGCCCAATATTCCTTGATTCAAAATGCCTTGTATCATTCCTGCACCTGAATAAAAGTCAGTTTTACTTCTGCTGCCCGGTTTAACTAATGATTCAACACTATCCACCCTATTTTTTCGTCTGCTGCTTGGCAGCTTGCGCGTGCATTCATCACGCATCATTCGATCAAACCAATCCATGACCCCTCGAACCACTGTGACTTGATTTGCTGATTTGCTGATTTCCCGGCGAGGTGCAAGGCCGTTGCTCACTCACTGCGGCGTAGTCTCTCGTTTTATGTTTACTGGCGGCCATCAAAAAAGTCTCAAATTGTCAAATTGTGTTTCGAGCAGTGGTTCCACGCGCATTACGAGTCGAATAGTTTGCAGTAGGGGTGCAGTGAGTCGAAAAGAAGTTGCAACCGCAGATCGACAGGACTCGAGCACAAATTTGTGAAAGTTGTCACTCCTGCATGTCTTTGTCCAAGCGACAATCAGCGTTATGCGACTACAGGTGATACGACCATCAGTGATGTCAATGTTTGTAGTGTTCAAAACTAAGACAGTCAGCAGATAAACTGAGGGAACATGTGAAATCTTATAAAAAAGAAACTAACAAAAGGGCGGAGAGAGGCGTCGTAGTCCCCGCTTAGAAGAGGCTCATGAGGCCGGCTTTGACGACTGAGACGATCGCGTTGTCCACATGTTCTTTCTGGAACGGGCTCCTGAAGCCCGCACATCCCGTGCAAATCGCCGGCAGGCCCAACGACGTTCTGATGCCACAGCCGCATTTGACACACTTGCCCATGTTTGGTTTGGAGGTAGGTAGGTCGGTGGTCGGTGGTAGAAGAAGTTGAGAAGAAGAGCAAAATCTGTTCAGACAGAGAAGCAGAGTGTATTTTCAGTGGTATTTTTCCGCAGAACACTGGTTGTATCAGAGCGTGCGTTGCGTCACCCTCGCCAGCGAGGGTGGGGGTGGGGGGGAGTGGGGTGGCGAGGGTTGCTCGTGTGTCGTGCTTGTTGCACCACAACGGTGACGACCGCGACGACCACAACAACAGCAACAACGCACGCAAACCGAAGGCGAACCACTGCGCCACTGCGCCACTGTGCCCAACAACAGCAACAACAACGCGCGATAGCCACAGGCGAACCACTGCGCCACTGCGCGACCGTCCGCAGCTGTGAGTGAGTGTGGGAGGCGCGCGTCAACCCGCCAACCGCCAACGCACTGCAACGCGCGATAAAGTTTGAAGTTTTTTAAAGTTTTGTATTTCTCGGTATACAGTACAAAATATTGATTTTATGGTATGAGCGTTTACATCGTCCATGTTTTGTCATATTTCACTATGACTGTCTCGTGACGACGAGGTATAATTCTATCATATCGCGCGAGCCACACAGCAGCTCGTTGGTGGTGGGTGGTTGGTGGTTGGTGGTGGTGCAGCAAGCTCAAAGCGCAACGCGCAACACAATGACACAAACGTTTGGCTGTGGGTATGAATATTGATACTGCGGCTGCGCTTTATAGTCAGGTTGCGCAAGGGCGTGGCCTGGCTCAACAGCCCGCGACGCCACTCGACTGTTTCGTGTGGAACTGTGGAAAACCGACGGACGCGTCTGCGGCGTGTCAGCACAGATGAGGTGGGGGCAAGGGTTCAAGGATTGAACGTGCGCAGCGCATCAAGTCAGTGAGGGAAACAGGATCGGGAGTGTGGGCAAGAGCCTCCTGGGATTGGGATTACAATACCAAGTGCCGAATGTCGTATGGTTTTCGCGCGCTAAGCGAAGCCACTTCCTCACATCGCCGCGCGTGGCTTTGCTCAGCCCACGTCAGCGCAAAGACACAAGGATGTCAGCACAAATCACAGACTGTCAATTTTTCTTCCAGTAGCGACTGCATGAAGCGGATCGCACGCCAGGATTCCTATCCTTTTCGTTGCTGAGACGAGCTTGTCGTGAATTGTTGAGAATACCTCCCTCCGCCCCTCCCCTTCGCCACCCTTCCCCTTCGCCGCCCTTCCCCTTCGCCGCCCTTCCCCTTCGCCGCCCTTCCCCTTCGCCGCCCTTCCCCTTCGCCGCCCCACCCATCCCCATCCCCAATCGGCTGGTCATCTGATCACCCTGCCCAAAGCAAAAACCCGCCAGCCACGACAACTCGCCTCGCGTCTAGCTGCTCAGAATCTGCAAACGCAAACAGTTCCCGTCGAAAAATACGACGAACTATTTTCCGCTTTTCTTTCCTCGTACCTCTCCACCTTTCACAACACCGTCTACCTACCTACCTTCAAAAATGGGCAAGTGTCTCACGTGTGGCTGTGGCATCCGTACCTACAAGAACCTGCCGGCGTTTTGCACGCGTTGCGCGGGTTTCAGGAGCCCAATCCAGAAAGAACACCTGGAGCGCATGTTAGGTGATAGTTGCGTCATTTCGTGACTTCAAGGTTTGATTACTATGAACGGATGTTGTAAAGTGTTCCATTCCCCGCAACCGTCGGCTGTCGCCTGTCTTACAGGACGGCCACTGCCGCAATACTTCTCTGCTATTCAGCAAACTCGCATCCGCGCCCCAGACCAGACAAGACCAGGGCATACCATGTTGAAGTATTATAGAGTCCCAACAAACTACCTGGTTATGACGTTGGTCGTTCCTTGGTTCTCATCTAAGCTTTGCCAACCAACAACAACAACAACACAACCGCAAACTAACGAACCAACATTCCTTCCTTCCTTTCGTTTTTCTCTTCGTTCTTCCTTTGTGTCGCGCTTCGTGGTCGGCGGTCGGCCGTCGGCCGTCGGCCGTCGGCACTACAGGCTACGGAAGTGGCTGCTGGCCTGCCGCCGCTGACGACGAACGACAACCGCCAACAACGACGACGACTTAACTCCTCACTATTCACTGTTCGTCGTTCACTGACTGTCACCGTTGACTAGCCCACTCACCCGGCTCACTGAGTCACTCACTGGGCTGCTGGCTGGCTGGCGGTTGTGAACGAACGGTTCTTCACCACTCACTCTCTCACTCACTCACTCACTCACTCACTCGCACTCACTCCTTCGTCAGCCAACAGCCAAACGCCAAAACGTTTGTTCGTTCCTTCGTTCCTTCGTTCGTTTGTTCCTTTGTTCGTTTGTTCGTTCCTTTGTTCCTTCGTTCCTTCGTTCTTTCGTTCGTTTGTTCGTTTGTTCGTTTGTTCGTTTGTTCGTTTGTTCGTTTGTTCGTTTGTTCGTTCCTTCTTGTTCGTTCCTTCGTTCCTTCTCGTTCGTTCCTTCGTTCCTTCGATTTGTATTTTGTTTGGTCGTTTGGTGGTTCGCTGTACAGTGTATGATACCACTCTTGACTCGTTACTACCCTTCTCCCTTCCTTACCTGCTGTTGACTTACTACGTACTACTCCCTTCAATCGTGCACTGCTGTGTCGCTGCCGGTGGTTGCCTCTCCCGAACCCTTCCTTGGTCGTCCTTCTTTCCACCGTGTGGCTCTCCTTGTTCATTCTCTCGGCTTTTGCCTGAACGAAAGAAGACCCAGTGAATCAACTCATCTTCGTCACTTCCACCATGCCGCGCGCGAGCTGTGAGGACAGTGGACGTAATTTATTTCGACTCTCCGGCACACTGGTCTTGAAAGGTGGTGCGTTGGTCAACGCCTGAAGAACTCAATCAGAACCGTGTAGGCGGCGAGGGAGGTCTGTCGAGCAGCTGTGTGTGGTAGAACCTGACACCGTGGCCAATTGGAACTCACGTCTGATTTTGCGTGTTGCAAAACACATCTCAAACTTGCACCGATTTGCGGTGACATAGCGTTGCGCTTGTGACAGGCATATTCACAAGAATCAAGCTATCAATCGGGAAATATTAATGTGCTTCCCGAAACAGCGTGGAGTGTGAGCCGCGTACCCCTCACTCAACCGTTGTCTCTGTCAGTGAAAATGAGCTCCAAGGTTGAACCGCGAGACTATCTTGGTGGTGTATACCCAACGTTGCTGTCCGCACTATCGCAGCTTGGGGCGAGACAGCCCAAGGAGCCTTACAAATGGTTGAGTCAATACTTCCTTCAGATTCATAATGCCAGAACTTCGTTCACGCCTCTTAAGCCAAAGCGAGGTGCGCAAGATGACGCTGGTGAGGCAACTCAGTCGCCTCCAGTTGGAAACACCACGCCTGCTGGCTCGGCCGTAACGGCGGTGCGTGCCCAGGCCAGCAGCGGAGAGTCATCGGGGAGGGTTGCTTCGGAAACCGATTTTATTTCGAAGAGTGCGGGCCTCCCCGGAGTTGAATCACTGGCATCTTACATTGGAGACCCCCATTCGCACTCCAAGCGCAATTTATTGGCCTCCGTTGGCGAAGACGCCTCTTGGGCTGCCACGGATTTACCACACCCGTTCAGTAACCACCATGGCATGTGGGAGGGGTTCGGACTTGTGAAGGATTTTGTTGTGTCGTCGAAGCGAATGTTCATCATCGGCAAATCATCGTTGATTGTTGTCGAGGATTACGCACATCGTTTCGACTGGAACTCAATTCGCATTCTCAAGTCGTGGCCGATTCCACTCGACGCAGTTGCCGTGACCGCCAACAGATTCTACGTTGCAGTGGCAACTCGGTCAGAGGTTATTGTGTACAATCCCGACGGTCAGAAAAAAGCTACTTTGGGCAGTAAGAGGAAGAAAGGTGAAACCGCCGACTTTATTGCGGTCCAACTTTCTCCCATCAAGAATATGTTGGCATGCATCGACAACAGCGACAATAGCGTGTGTGTGTACGGATTGAGAAGGCAAAATTGGGTGCTCTACGCTCGAGTTGCGGAAACTGATACGATCAAACTTCACAACCCTCTTTCCGTGAGTTTCGATAACAAAGTCAACAAGCTCTGGATTCTGGACCTGTACGTACACTGCATGCAAAGTTGTGACCATTATCTTCGTTGATCACCTGCGGCGGAATTCATGACTGGTACAACCATCGTTTCAGGCACGAAGGCAAGGACTATCTAAAAGTGCTCAACTTCGGCAAGTTTGAATTTGAAGCAGCACACACCCTCCACGAACACAAACTTAGCAAAAAGCATAGGATGTTGGGCAAGAAGAGCGCTACCGAGAAGTTTAAGGAGTTGGATGCAGACGGAAATGGCTACTTGCGTGGCCTGGAAATGCGAGAACTTGCTGCTTGGGTGCACTCATCAGGCTTCGACACACCCAAAGGTAATGTGTTGCATCAACCTTGTGTCTGTTGCACGCTTTCTAATTGTGGTTGGTATTTTTGGACTTGGGCACCTGTTTGACAACGCAGGTCGGCAGCTTACTGGTGGAATTCCTTTAGGGAAGCAGATTATGGAGAGGTTAGATGCCAATGGTGATGGTCGACTCCAATTCTCTGAATTCAAGGCGTGGTTTGTCAACAACTTCAAAAACGAAAAACTCAACCAGCAGGAAGAGGATGCTCCTGATCACGTTCCGCGCAAAATTTGCATCGATAAGAACGACAACATTTTGTTGTTGGACGTTGGAACCAACTGCATTGAAGTTTTCAAGGTGGTTCTCAAGGCTTCGATCGACGACGCGGGTCGGGCCTCAAAGAAGCCAGTTCTAAAACTAGTGGCAGAACTGAAAGAAACAATTGACGGCAAGCCGTTAGAAAATCCGTTTTCGTTGTCTTTGGGAGGGAAAGATCATGTGCTTGTTGGGTGCGAAGATACATTCCTCCGCATTCCTTGGTACGGAAGCGGTGCATCGGTGCGAAACAAAACACGAGTGATTCGACGACTCGGTCCGGGCGACAAAGTGAGTTGGCGTGCGCGTAAAAAAAAGCCGCGCAGCGCTGTGCTCTGAGGACATGGTTTGATGATTTGGGTGTAGGCACGTGACTTTGACACGAAATTGGCTGATCACATGCACCTTCAGTCGCGTGTTACAGAGCTTCGCCAGACGAAACGGAAAAGAATATCGAAGAAGTACAGGAATTTATTCTTCGATGCCGCAAAAGATGGCAACATTGTTGCACTCAAACAAATGATGGCTAAAGGCTGCGAGCTGAACCTTGTTGACTCGGCAGTACGTTGTGTCGCGTCGCAAATTGCTTCCGCAACTTTGTTCAACGAGTTTTGCCTCACAGGGAAACAATTCTCTGAGCTACACACTTGCGCACAACCACGTTAGAGCGTCACTGACGCTGCTGAGTAACGGCGCACTTCATTGGAACAGGTAACTTCCGCATCCGACCTTCTTGCAAAGCATGATTCCGGCTCACAGTTTTGTTGCTATTGTTGCAGGCATGTTCTCAACACACCAAGTGTTATCTTGCGCACTGCTTTGACGAGCGATCGCTTCCAAGATCAGTTTTGCAAGGACGCTGACGATTTCCGGCATCAGTGCACCAACAGCTCAGTCTACACGCTGCACTCGTTATCTGCAAAAGAAGAAGAACTGCTCGCCACCATTGAGGAAGCCCACCGCCGCGAACAACGCAGGTGCGTATCGACATCACGTTTTAGGCGATGCATTGTATTCGCCTTCGTTACCACCTCGTGTCTATGTGTGTTATGTTAACTCACCCAACGCCGGTGTCTCTGTATCAAATGCACTCTTATTACGTAGTTTCATTCGGCATTCTTCCCTTTCGGATGTCGAAGAGGCAGAAATGAGTGACGGAATTGCCAACATGTTCAAAGACGGTGACGATGCGTGGTGACGCCGCAACACCTCAAGTGCGAGCGTAGAAACCATGCGCATGACACGATCGAATAATTTCAAGTGAAAATAAAAACGCAACGTTTAGTCCTCAGTGTGAATCTGCAAACCAGCAGGAAAATTGGCGTTAACAACGTTAATTCTTCCGCATACAGTGTGCAAGGAAAATGTACCGCTCTGGCGAGGTGAATCCACTGCAATGACGAATCAAGCTGGTTGGCCGCTTTCACATTATCTCGTTCCCAATACATCAAGTCACTGAACTGGCCAACCTGTTCGAACACGCGCTGGTGAACGTCGTCGTGTTTCGGCATGTGGCTCGAATCTACTGCTGCAATCTTCTCGTCCATGACGACACCGTGGACGCCGTCCGGAAGAACGAATTTTGTGCCCGCCAGCTTTCGCCCGCGGAACGAACTAGAATATGTTTCCTGCCCGTCCGTTCCTTTCTCTACGTGGACATGGAAGTAGTCACTCACTGGTGCCTGTCCATCCGTTTGAATTCTGCAAGGAAGGCTGTGAAGCACAACGTTCTTCGTCTCAAGTTTTCCACCAGACTTCAAGGTCCTTAAAGTAATTTCCTCCTCGCGGCCGGCATCCGTTTTCGTATGATCCGCCATCATGCAGTTCTCGGCTCGTCAAACCAAAAGAAATCGAGCAAACCCGTTGTGCGTGGGTTCCCTGAAAAAAAAGTGTTGTTTTTTGAACAAAGTCCAATTCCACCACCATCCCGTCCCCGATGTTTCAACATGCTCTGCACATGCGCGGGCACGATTGGGGTCGTGTGCTCGCGCATATATGCATGTTGTGACTTGAATTCCCTTCCGTTCACTGCGTTGTTCGCTTACTGGACCTGCAACTCCACAGCTTCGAACCTCCACGCTCCTCAACTCCGCGACTTCTCGAGCCAACGACAAAGCTCTTCACACAGCTCTTCACACAGCTCCAAAGCCAAGCGAGCAGCAACAGCCAACGAACCTGCTCGACTTGACTTCGAACGAACATGTCATAAAAGTGACGAACAACTGACGATCGGCTTGTTCCTTTTCCCGCGTTCGCGCCCACTCACACACACAGTGAGAAAAGGAGGGGAGGGGGGGCGGGGGGCAAGTTTCGCGCGCAACCACAACTTTGAAAACCAAGACCAGAACGACAGAACGACGATGCTGTTTTATACAGGCTATACTGAAATTACGTCGCCTAGACATTGGATACCTTGCTGATGTAACTTCCAAGGTTGACGTTCGTCAGTCATTCACCCAATCACCCAATCAATCCAAAGCCACGCAAACCAGCGGCCGGCGGCCAGGCGCGTAAAGTGATAAAACTCGAATATAGTACTGTGATGAAGTATTTTACTATTTTGTCAATCTTTATTTGTACTGTCATTAATGGTTTGAGCAAGGTGAAGTTCAAATGGACAGTATATAGAAATCAAGATTGAAGTGATATGTCGAGGAGTCGACGCAACGACCTGACGACCTGACGACAACACGACGATCGAACTTCGATGATGCGTCGTCGGTCGTTCGTCGTTGCTTGTTCGTCGGTCGTCGTTCGTCGGTTGCCGGTCGTCGGCTCGTCGGCTCGTCGATTCGTCGGCTCGTCGGCTCGTCGGCTCGAGCCAACGACGGAGAACACCGGCAGCCAGAAGTTAGAAGGAAACGCGAAGGTGCTTTAGCTTGCATACACACGACAAGGTTCCTACAAATGGATCAACTGACTCTGACAGACGGCCGACGGAATAAATCAACGTAGCGAACAGCGGCGAGAGTGCTGCTTCAAGTTGTCTCGCAAAGGCCGCACGTACTACTTTCAAGCCAGCGATCCTCAAGAACTTGAGGACTGGGTGTGCATGATTGCCTTGGCCATCGCATCGTCCCAGCCCTCAGTGGTGGAGGAGGCCCGGAGTCGCGCCCGAAGCACCGGTGCTTCACACAGCCCCGCACCCCCCGCCCTCCCG
>ENA-OWNT01001730-OWNT01001730.1-seawater-metagenome-genome-assembly--contig:-NODE-1730-length-25842-cov-4.146439_pt1 | contig 25842 bp, 19 predicted proteins | sample MGYA00238136_ERZ651165 | MGnify/ENA primary metagenome ERZ651165 (study PRJEB26861, sample SAMN08777766) | seawater metagenome | isolation source: coastal seawater | place: USA: Florida | collected...
AAAGGAAGGTCTGGAAAAATGGTTTATATCAATTGCACCGTAATGGATTTGGGAAAATTTATTTTTTCCACAGCCCTAACGTCCCCTGAGGGCCGCGGAGGACCTCGACGGATTCCAGATCGAAATATGCACCGCGCAGGGACGACGTCCGGGACAGATAAATGCCATCCACATGCTGTGCAACCGAAGGATCAGCTACACCCTGTGCCTGAATAAAGCCAACCCCACGGATTGTCGTAAACACTTGGCCGTTGTATACGCCTGAGTTAATGCTTGGCACGTTAACATTCAGGTCGAGGACCCCTTCGATTTTGCGCTCTTCCAGTTGTTCAGGCGTAAAAGCCGACACCGACGCAGCAACATCCATTATTGTTGTTTCACGTTTGGTCGCAGTTATTGTTATTTCTTCAATAGAATGTTCTTCTGCATAAACCGCTGACTGAAGGCACGAAATTACCAGCCCCACCATCGGCCGTTGGAAACTTTTCATCACTTGTAGCTCCACCTTTTTATATTGCTCTTAACACTAGTCGCAGCCATAACCAATACTATTCTACTAATTGCTTCTTACTACAGAACATATATATACTATTCGTAAATGAAACCAGCTGTCAACTACTAATTGTGTGCATTTTAGTATGTATGTCATATCACTAGTGTCCCAAAGTTCAAAGGCTAATTCCTTGTAACCAATTGATTTAAAGGAGAAAAGTTACACTTTATGTGTTGTCGCCGACTTGAACTGCACATGCCCTACTGGCGACCCTGTAGCCGTACTTGGCATACAGAGTACTAAGGGTTTTGTAGTCGGCCCTGAAATATCCCGCCAGGCCCTGCTGTTACTGGGGTTGAGCGATAAATACCATGGCCATTTCGACCAATTTTGGCTATTCTCAGCCAAATTCTGATCGAAATGCTTAAGGAAAAACAATGCTCACGGACACCGATCAGTACCAACAGACGAGCTTTTTTAACGCCGATCTCCTTGATGCATATTCCGCCAGATCCTGAATCCCGCATACAGGCAAAATGTGATCGTAGCCAGATGAGTATGCTACGCTAACGCATTTACGGTATGGCTACTGGCTACGAAGACCTAGTCCATCTCCACTTACTGCCTAACGATGCCGCGTTTCAAACGGCAATCGAGAGCGACCGGGAGCTAAGCAGTTCACCTACCTTATGACGGGAAAAACGAGTTGATCGAGCCGCTGCGGTGAAGTGGCACGAGGTTCTGGTGAGCTATCTACGCCCATCATCTCGCGGAAGTGATTATCATGCCGGGGCAGTACTTGCGCTACTGGTTAAACGTCTACGCAAAGCCTGGCCGAAGGTGAACATTATCTTTCGTGGTGACTCAGGTTTTTGCAGGACCGCTATTCTTGAATGGTGCGATCACAATCGTGTGGGCTGTTCTGTGAGTTTCGCTCTGCCGCAGGCAGCTGGCGCCGTGAGCGGCGGGTGGCGGTGAAAGCCGAACACAACGTGCAAGCCGCCAACCCGCGCTTTGTGGTCACCAGCTTGATGCACAGCGCCAAACACATCAGATCACGAGCGTGGTCATACCAACCAAACCGGCCTGAGGGCTGCCCAGGCCACACGCCTCAATTATCAATAACAGGGATTGCGTAGCCTCCGGTTAAATCAAAAAGAAAAATCGGCAAGCCGATGCGTCCCCTACCTCACGGTTTAATTTGCTTTGCAATATAACCTCTGAGTTTCTGCTTGAAAGGCGGACGAATCATTTTAAGCGGATCCATTTTGGACTGGCGGAATATCGCACGTGCATGGCTAAAATTTTTGAACCCGTCAAAACCATGATAGGCCCCCATGCCACTATCACCAACACCACCAAATGGGAGATCTTCCTGTAAACAATGCGCAACAAGATCATTGATTAACATGCCGCCAGACAAGGTGCGATGGCTAAACGATCTAATTTCTGCATCGTCTTCGCCAAAATAATACAACGCCAGCGGGTGCTCCTGCTGGCTCAGCTCTTCGATCGTTTCCTCGATATCGTTGTAAGGCTTTATCGACAAAAGACCGCCAAACGTTTCTTCCTGCATAACCCGAGTATCAGCGGGCGCATTGAGTATTAAACTGGGTGGCACACACCTACCACTCCCCTCTCCCAACGGGATGATTTCGGCGCCATTGCTCTCGGCTTCTGCTGCCATATTCCGCAAACGCTTCGCATGGCGCTCGCTAACAATATGAGTAAAGTCTTTGTCACTAGCAAAATCAGGATACAGTTTCGATGCACTGTCCTTGCAATGCTGGACAAAATCATCAATCTGGCTCTGGTGCACATAAATCAAGTCCGGACACAGACAAATCTGCCCGCCGTTCATTGTCTTGGCCCACATGACTTTTTCAGCCGCAAGTTTAAGATCGGCCGACTTTGAAATCACTACCGGGTTTTTACCGCCGAGCTCCAGGGTCATGGGCACCAGATTAGGTGCAGCTGCCTGCGCAACCCGCCGTGCTATTGATGTTGAGCCAGTAAACAGCAAATGGTCAAATTTAAGGGCAGCGAAGGCAGCAGCCACATCGGCCTCACCCTGAACCACAGTTAACTCGTCAGTATCAAAGCTTTCGCTGACAATATCAGCCATCACCTGCGATGTTTTTGGCGTTAGCTCAGACGGTTTAATCATGCCACGGTTACCCGCAGCAAAAATATTCGCGAAAGGCGCCAACGACAACATTACGGGAAAATTCCATGGAGAAATATTACCAACAACGCCCAGCGGCAAATATTCAACAGTTGATTTAGCACCAAGCAGTCCGAGCGGAAAGTTACTCTTGCGTTTTTCTGTTTTCATCCAACTCTTGACGTGCTTTTTACAATACTTGAACGAGTCAAGTGTCGAAACTAAATCCATTGCACGTGTAGCCGTAACGTCGCGATTACCAAAGTCGGCATTGGCCGCTTCACACAGCGCCGCCTCGTGGCGCACAACCATATCAATCACGCGATCCATGCGATCAATACGCTCTGACGCCGAGGGGTAAGGATTTTTGAGATGAGCCTGACGTTGGCGACGCAATATCTCGTCTAATTGCCCAGATTGATTGATACTTGCTTCTGCTTGATTCATTGGCTTTCCCCTTCTTCTATCAGACTATTTATTCGATCAGCAATTTGTACTCGACAAACACTAGAACGATTAAACTAACGTAAATTCATTACCTGATTCGGCCGCATTGACCACCACTTTTCGTCCTATTGGTTCTTGGCTCTCAATTGCTTGAAGAGTTTCACTATCACCTTCTTTGACCTTGGCTAGGAAGCGCTTCTTCCCACCTTCAACTCGCCCTACAATAAAAGCGTTTACTGGCTGGCCTTTAGCATAAACAAATGAATAGGTTTCAATTTCACCTTCCCCCTGGTAGCTGGGCAAGACTTCAACCGTCTCTTGAGCATCAACCAATTGTTGTGCTGCACCAGTGTCAGCCGGCTTCCATTCTTTGACCGGCTCGGTCGAATAAACACCCACAGACTGCTTGGACAAGAAGCCGCCATTGGCACTGATTAAACCAAACTGCCCTGGCATCTCCCGTAGCCGAGTGGCAACTTCAGCAATAGCATGCAGACTGTAACTGTTGCCTGGCCCACCAAAAAAAGGCAACCCGCCAGTCACCGTTAGCCCCTTATTGGTTTCCCAGTCCAACCCCATCGCATCGCAGGCGGCCAGTACGGCAATCGGAAAGCAGCTATAAATATCGACCAGATCCATGTCTGCAATTGACTTGCCTGCCTGTTTCAAAGCCTGATTCAGTGCTGCTGCCAGGGCATTGGAGCGCCCCAGATCCGGACGTTCAGATACCCAGGTGTCATCGGCGTCGGCATAACCATGCAAATAAACCCATTGTGATTCAGGAATACCCAGCTTTTTCGCCATTCCCACTGATGTCATAACCACCGAAGCACCCTGATTCACCGCATCCTGGGCGACAAGCCATTTGTGGTAAGGAATATTAATCGGGAAGTTTTCTTTGGAGGCGTTCGCCAGAAATTCCTCGTCGCGAGCTACCGGGTACTGCGAGTAAGGGTTTTGTGCGGCGACTTCACTGAATGGCGCGAACAGTTTTGCCATCAAGGCCTGGTGCTCGGCAACAGACAGCCCGTGCTTGACTCGCCAGGCATTTTCGAACAGAGCGTAAACCTGCAAGGGAAAGGTAGCTCCATGCGTAAGCTCCACATCGGTTTGCAAGCGCTGAATGCCTTTATCCTCAATATCGCCCTCCAGGGTTTCAGACCAGTCGAGCTGCCACTGATTGCGAAGTGCCTGCTTCATGGCAGCAGTCGCTTCAGAGCCACATATCAAGGCTGCTTTGCTCTCACCGTTGAAAATAGCCTCAGCCAACTCATTGACAGTACGCTGCGGACTTTGACCGCCCAGGTGCCCATAGACTAACCGCCGAGGATTTGCGCCAATACGTTGAGCCACCGAGAGCGGCGGCTTGTTGCTGGTACCAAAAGGATGCTTATAAGACCTGGCAGAATCCAACATCAGCCGTATCATGACAAGTGTGTCGATATGCTCGGCTAACCCCTCACAACCGGTATCGGCCAGCGCCAACTCTGCGGCCCGAGCAGCCAATTCCACAGGGGTCAGCACCTCCTCAGGTGTTTGTATATCCCGAACAACACACTGCCCTGCTCCTACCAAAATCGGCGTATTTTCTATTGACATAATCGATCCTAAAAAAACGGGTGAATTCAAATTGGAAACAAATAATCTTGTCATCACTACGCTTTCTCAGCCAGCCCTATCTATCGTCTTGCATCGAACTCAGCCAGCATGTATTCAACATCTTCTCCAGCATTTCGATCTGCTTTACCAATAGAAAGCTTTCTGATTAACTAACAGCTATATCCTAGCTTCAGCCAGAAAAGCTCGGCTTATTCAGGTTTTGATGATCCTGAACATTCCTGCCATTGACTATGCGCCTGTTTGTAACCCGAATATTTTGGGTTATCAATCGCCATTTTTATCAATGTTCGACGCTTAAAGTAAGCATATAAATCGCCATCAACTGACAATTCACCTGATTTCAATAGACGACTGATCTGTGATGCAATACTACCCTGCTCGGCCGATAAACCTAAGGCCTTAGCCATTACTCCATCCAGTTCCTCTAGCTCAGCCTGATTCTCCAACTGGCGCGCTACAATACCCAAGCTATTGACAGCAACTCGTGTGGTATAGGCATTAAACCCTTCCAGAGAAGGCAGCAACTTGTCGCGCATAAATGTTTGCACTGCTTCAAGCAATTCAGTAGCGGTGGTCTCACTCATAACGCCCCTCCAGCAATAATAATAAATCAATTTCTGATTCTGAAAAACGCCGCCCGATGGCTGCCCGTTCCAACGACTTATCCTGCCCCGAGCGGTAAAGGCCGAGCATTAGTCCACAGCACAGGCCCCAAGTCACAGCGGTATGCACTTCCCAATAATGCAATTCACTCATATCAGGTGCGAAACCCATCACCGACTCGTAGCCCGCTAATAGTTCTTCATAGCTGCCAAACCCACCTGCTGGATTATGACTATGCCCAAAGCGCCAGACATTGCTGCAGAAATAACCGAGGTCTTCTACCGGGTTGCCTACATGGGCCAATTCCCAGTCGAGCACAGCTGCCAATCCCTGATCATCTACCAGCAAATTACCATTGCGAAAATCACCGTGTACCAGCGTTTGTCTGGTATTTGCAGGTTCGTTCTCATATAACCAGTTTAAAGCCATTTGATGTACTGGCGAGCTATTACCAAAACGGTCAGCGAGTTTCTGCCAGCGATCGAGGCGCTGCCTGTGTGTTTGAATTTCCATAGCTGCAGGTAAATCGGCAACCGGCACCTGATGGATACGCGCGGCCGCCTGGCCACACTGGTAGGCCAACTTTTTTCGAGCTTCTGCGTAGCGCTCATCAGACAATAAACGAAAAGGTAATGCTTCCCCGCTTTCTCGTGTCATCACATAGCCGATACCCAAGTTATGCTCAGGGGCTAACACCTGTACAACAGTAGGCACTGCGACGCCATACTGCCCAGCAAGGCGAACAACTTCAGCTTCGGTGTCGAGCGATATTTCGCTCACCATTTCATCGGCCTGTGTTTCCGAAGACTGATCACCCGCCAGACGTCGCAAAATCAATTGAACATCTGGCACATCGTCAGCAACACAATCAAATGCCCAGGTTTCCATATTGGCGCCACCCGACAATCGCTTTAAACCCGAAACTCTGCGCTTTTCTGCCGGTTTTACCTGCTTGCTACTACAGGTCGATAAAGCTGTCTGCAAAAGCCCACTAATCTGTTCGCTCATAACAGTAGCCCTCCGTATCAAATTATTGATAAAAAATGTTCATAGAATGCTTATGAACTCACAAGAATGCAATCAATTTATTCCCTTTCTGCGCTGGCATGGATTAAAAACCTTTCTGAAAAGCGAACGGCCATACGTCGAAGGACGTGGCGTCGGCGGCCTGGTTAACAGAGTTGTTGCCGAAGTAGCTTTTTTAAAGAAGCGAAAAAGCTCGCCAAAACCATTTGCGACAACGGGCCGCTGGCCGTGATGGCCAGAAAGCAATGCATTGTTGAATCAGCCAACTGGTCAGGTGAAGAGTTATTTGCCAACCAGAGACCCATCGTGCTCCCTGTCCTCACAAACGAAGACGCCAAAGAGGGGCCACGCGCCTTTGCAGGAAAACGCGCACCCAACTGGCAGGGCAAATAACCAACTACAAACCAATAAAAGGAGCCTGAATAGTTCAAGCGCCTTGCCGGGATGGGGCAAAACGCGTCCGCGGCCAGCCCCGCACGACTTTTAGCGGCTGCCTTGTGGTGCGTTTTTAAAATATTTCAACGCTGTCACCGACTAAAACTCTAGAAGTACGAACCTGATTAAGTGGGTGGCTAGCATCAAAATAGCCAAAAGAAATACCAAACAACAGTTTCCACTCACTAGAAATATCGAGCTCTTTTCTGACTGCGTCGGCGTTGAAGCCAAGAACCGTTTGCGGGCAGCTGCCAATATTACGCTCCCGCAATGCCAACATCAAATTTTGGGCATACATGCCAACGTCAGCGGCTTCACGCACCCCGGCCCAATCGGGCATAAATATAAACGCTGCCTGGGGAGCACCGTAAAAGGATAAGTTTTGTATCAGGGACTCTGCTCTTTGCGCCTGATTATCTCGCGATATACCTGCCGCGTCAAAATACAATTTACCGGCGCTACGTTGACGATTCTTGTACTCCCCCACATAAAGACTGTCGTCAAATGGAAAGTCCAGCTGGAAGTTACCCTGACCAATATTTTGCAACAACACCTGCTTCATGGACTCAGCGCGAGCGCCGCGGACAATGCAAATTTTCCAGGGCTGGGTATTACAATTTGAAGGCGCATAACCGGCCGTGGTCAAAATATCATTAAGATCGTTCTCTGGAACCAGATCCTGCTTGAATAAACGCATAGATCTTCGCGCTCTAGATAATTCCCCAAAATTCTCGAAATTATTCATATACCCTCTATTATCTGAAAAGATTCTGCCCTTGCGAATCGGGGCATTATGTGTAAGCAATCATTAACTACTTGTCCCTCTGGCCAGTAACAAGAATGCAGGATATAGAAATGGTGGAGCATTGATTAACCTATCACTATGATTCACGCCAACAAATCAGCGTAAATTATTAACGACAGGCCAACCACCATGTAGTGGCGGATCGTGGGGGGGAGACACCGGCTTTTCCCAGCACTACTGAATGCGGCTTAATTTTGGTCTAACAGATTCTTGGCGACAACAAAGCCGCAGCCAAGTCAGAACGATATTTACAGAAAATTACTCAATTAACCCACAACGTCAACAACCAAGCCATCCAGCTCCTCTGACACCTGAATTTGGCAACTCAGTCGACTGAATTCGTCCGCATCGTCAGCAAACTCTATCATACTGGCCTCGAGTTCACCTGCCTCTCCGACTATTTCAAACCAGTCTGAACGAATTTTGACGTGGCAGGTTGCACAACTACATGCACCACTACAATCCGCATCAATACCATCAACGTTTGCGGCAACGGCAACCTCCATGAGGCTCTTACCTCCCTCAGTTTCCGCTATAACTTGTTTATTATCCGGGGTCACAAAAGTTAATTTTATCATCTTTCCACTAATAGTTGATTGATGTGAAAACACACAATTCAGCCTTACCTCGATATATACTCCCTGCTAGACAGGTTCTCTCCACCTCCATTCAAAGAGCGCAACATATGAACAAGTAACAAACTCCGGCGGAACCTGAATACCACAGAACGTTCATGAACTGCCTGCATTATCACCAGAGCATTGATACGACAGCACAAGAGCCCTTCTCATCCTGCTGAATGCTAGCCGCCTAGCGTAACTTATGTTCAATTCCGAACCTAATTATAGATTTATCACAAGAACTAACAATGACCAAATTTAACATCAGGATTAGCGGGTTATTACAATAAGATTGCAACTGGAATCTACCTTTGGGCGGCATGGCCGTGTGTAGTCGCGAACGAGCCAGAGTTGGCTGCAAAGGGCGCCAAACACCCTCGTAATGAATCGTATTTTCAGTATTGATCTATTTTTGTCACGCCATCCGGGAAAGCGCGGTTAAAGCTGACCAACAGGTGACGGCCACAGAACGCGTTCAGCAGTAGGTGCAACAAGTAGTCGCAATTGCCGCGGAAAAACCGATACTCCTGTTAACCATGCGACTTGGTATCGGCGGCGTCAAAATCCTAGCCGCTCATCAATCTGAGGGAGCAACATGGCTCCGCCACTGCTTTTAAATATCCCCGCAAGAGTATTTGGCTTTAAAATTACCTTGTTTAATGAGTAGAAAATCGATGGAAGTCTGCCAGCATTCTGTCACAGTGGTATTTCTTGCTATTTTGACCCCTGCACTTTTGTATTCAACGCTTACCCATCGTCCTTTATGAAATTATTGGGCTAAATCCACCACCAACCATAAACAACTTTCCTGTAATCTCTTGCAAAGAATAATGTTTAAATAGGATATTGGTATTTTCACACAACCCTTTATATAGGTTCATTTAAATTAAGTGCCCTCTATAGCAGCGGGCCAGGTACCAGGTAAACAGGGCTGCTTATCTCTATTATCAACTGTTCTCTCAGGAATTGAGGAGATTCAAGAATTCGGCTCGGGTGGCTGGACTATTTCGAAATTCTCCCAGCATTGCCGATGTTTTCATATTAGAATTTTGTTTTTCCACTCTACGCATCATCAGGCAGAGATGTGTTGCTTCTATGATGACAGCGACAGATGAAGCGCCGGTTATCTCTGTAAGTGCATTGGCAATTTGAAATGTGAGTTCTTCCTGAATCTGCATTCGGCGAGCGTACATATCTACGATTCGTGCAACTTTTGAGAGACCCAGTACTTTTCCTTCGGGTATGTACCCTACATGAACGCGGCCAATAATCGGCAGAAAATGGTGCTCACACATTGAGTACAATTCTATGTCCTTAACGAGGATCATCTCTTCGTTGCTAGAAGGAAATAGTGCGCCGTTTACAATTTCTTCCAGTGTTTGGTGATAACCGCGAGTCAGGAAAGCCATCGCTTTAGCTGCCCGCTTGGGGTGTCTTTTACACCGGAACGATTAATGCGTCAACCGTATCAACAATTGTTGAGTAAGCTTCATGTAAGCTCTCGAATTCTCTAATGATTTAGGCCTTCTACTCCTGTTCTCTGAGATTGACTTGGCAAGTCGCGCACAATAATAAGTGCGGCATGTTCTATGCGTGATTAATTACTTGGGGTCAGCCACTACTATTCTACTTGGGTTTCCCCCTAGTGCCAACTTTGTTGGCCTGTATAATTCTCAACACACACGAAATGTGCTGAGTGGTGTACTCTGAAGAAAACCTGCAGCTGCGCTGCACCTCTCCGGAATTGCATTTACCACCGTTGCAGCTGTGGCAGTCACCTTGACCCGATCACTGGCATCTTACTCATCCAAAAAGGATGGGAGAGCATCTTTAAAATCGAAACCCACTTACATGTTGGTGCGCTTTCATACTCCAATTGCCAATAATGCTCTCTCGGCCAGATCACCCCGGGAAGCTGTGATAACGTTCAATTCTAAAGGTTTGTTACCCAGCCAACAGGGCACCCCATAGAATTTGGCGCTCTCCTAAATAGTTATAGATTAGCTTGACTTAGTCTTCCTCCATGGGAGCTGTAACCTAAGGTTAATTTTTTTGAGAAATACCGCTATTGCAAGCTAGTATATTGCAAGCCCAGAATTACTGTCGAAATACCGATTTCGTTCTTATTCTGGGGAAACCATGCCAACAGACATTACACCTATATTGGTTGGATCGGGCCAATATGTTGTTCACGATATTAATTCAGTGAAAGAAGTCCTGTCGTCGGTAGAGCTGGCGGCCGGAGCGACGTTATCAAATGCCGGAAGTGACGATCTGGCTTCTCATCTTGACACAGTGACCACGCCCCGCTTGTTCATGGATTCAGCCAAACCACAGCGAGTCATTTACGGTAGCGAAGGCGGACAAAGTCCTCAACATTTTGAGAATACATTTGCTGAGTTAATTCACGCGGGAGAAAGCAAAACAGTACTAATTTGTGGTGCAAAGGCCACCGCCACGATGAGAACTGCACCGCCTAACCAGTGGGAGATGGATTGGACAGAGGACCTGGAAGGGGACGTTCCGCCACAAGTTTATGCGCTACTTGAAAACGCGTGACGTACCAAGCAGGGTAAGTCTGCACGGATATGCGGATGACACATGGGTGTCTGCACCCCGGATTTGGCTGCTTCAATTGCGGTCGCGTCTGCCTCAAAAGTCGCATTGTCCCGAGCTGGCTAGATCAATCGACGACATGGATCTGCTGGATATTTACAGCTGTGGTATTCTCGACCAGTGACGCTATGGGCATCGATTGACAAAGCGACCGAGCGCTGACCGTGACTTGGCGGTGAGCTCTTGATAAAATCATGGCGAGAAAAACCCAGGGCAAAGTGGTCGTTAATCCCAATTTATAGTAACCCCTGCCTCTGACCTAGTAAGTGGAAAGAAGAATTATGAGAAAGACAGCTATCACCACCTATGAAATGCTGGATTATTTTGTGCGTATCAGCGGCGATAAACCGGCGCTCAAACAAGATGATCGCATGCTTACTTTTGCCCAGTGGCAGGAAAAGTCGCTAAAGGTTGCCAATGCACTGGCCACTGCAGGCATTGGTGCAGGTGACCGTGTTGCCATACTGACCTATAACCGCATAGAGCAATTTGTCATTTTATATGCGACGATGAAACTGGGGGCAGTTTACGTTCCAGTGAACTATCGCCTGGCAGCGAGTGAGTTTAAATACATTCTCAATCAGTCAGAAGCCAAAGCCATTTTTGTTGATGATGAAGAGCTGGGTGAAAAAATCGACAGCATAGCTGGTGAAACAGGGCTGGCGACTTTTATAAAAATAGGTGCTGAATCTGCGCAGCCAGGGCGCTGGCAATCCTTCGAAAGCTTTATTGCTGATTCTCCAGCAACATCCATAGACTTTGAACCGCTGCCTGAAACGCCGGTTTACCAGATGTATACCTCAGGTACGACGGGTTTTCCCAAGGGCGTGGTGGTAACTCAGCAACAGTCGGCGGCTTTTGTGACTCATGCGTTGTGGATTCCTCCGCGTATTGGTGCGGGCAAGCCTCATCTGGCGGTGGCCCCCATCTTTCACTCCGCCGCGTTGTGCAGTGGCCTAATGTGCCTGTGTGTTGGTCGGCCTGTAGTGATTTTGAAAGATTTCAATCCTGTTCAATTTGTCGAAACCCTGGTTAGAGAAGAAATCGCTGATGTGATGGCAGTACCTGCGATGTTGCAGGCGTTACTGGAGCACGTTCCCGATCTGGAACAATACGATTTCAGAAAGCTGGAAAAAGTGATCTATGGTGCATCGCCAATTACAGTAGATGTACTGGAACGCTCGATGGCGGCTTTTGGTTGTCAATTCCAGCAAGGATTCGGTATGACCGAAATCGTGGCTTCGGCCACCACATTGACCGCTGACGATCACATTAAAGCTCTAAACGGTCGTCCCGAGTTGTTGCGCTCCTGTGGCCGGCCGGGACTCTTCGTTGACATAAAAGTCGTTAACCCTGAAACGCGCGAAGAGCTGGCTGTTGGAGAGGTCGGCGAAATCGTGCTGCGCGCACCACATGTGATGGAAGGCTACAGCAACCAGTCTGACAAAACTGCCGAAGTACTGGATGAAGACGGTTGGTACTATTCGGGTGACGGTGGCTGTGTCGATGAAGAGGGCTATGTTTACATTAAAGACCGTATTAAAGACATGATTGTCTCCGGTGGCGAAAATGTTTACCCCGCTGAAGTTGAAAATGCTTTGATGTCTCACCCTGATATTACGGATGTTGCCGTCATCGGTCTTCCTGATGACAAGTTTGGCGAGGCCGTTGTGGCCATTTGTGTTCCCGTGCCGGGCGCTGAAATTGATGCTGAGACGATGGTTGACTATTGCCGTGAGCGTATCGCGGGTTACAAAATACCGCGCCGTTATGAGTGTGTTGAGCAATTGCCTCGCAATCCGTCAGGCAAGATTCTAAAGCGCGTGTTGAGGGAGCAATTCGCGTAATAGTAGTATTCAGCAAACCTGAGCTGAAGGGGTTGGAGCATCTGCCAGGCATTAACGTCACTGTCGAGTCAGATGACTTACCTTCAGGTAACGATCTGGTGCCGGCGAATATCGAAGCCGGAAAAGTCGACACTGTTTCAACCGTATCTGCCTACCAGTGCTCACCATCATTCAACAGCACTACCCTGACTTAGTGCCACTGTAGTCGTGGTGGAAAATAGATCACTCTGAACGCCAGGCAGGGCGTAAACATAATCAGCCACGGATCAAGTGCAGCGATATTGAGCAACTGATACAGCTTGCTCATGGCTGAAAATCTAGAAGAGGACTACTGAAGTTATGAAAGAATCTATTCAAAAAATAACCATTGAGGATATGCACAAGGACATTCAGCCAGTTGCGCGTTTGTTTGTCAATTTGCCGATGTACCGTTACTGGTTTTTGCGCCTTCTCCGATTTATTACGCGTCTGGGTTTATTTAAGACGCCCTGCCTGCCCGGTGTGAGTTATAGTGATACCAGTTTGGTGAATGCGAAAGTGCGGGTTTATTCGCGAGATAAGAATAGTGAATGTGCTGCCCTGAAACCCGGGGTGCTGTGGATACACGGTGGTGGCTTGATTACAGGTGCCGCCGCACAGGACAACAAAATATGTTCCCGCTATGTTAATGAGCTGGACGCCGTGGTTTGCTCGGTGGAATACCGCCTGGCTCCCGAAAACCCTTTTCCGGCAGGCCTTGATGATTGTTTTGAAGCCTGGCAATGGTTTTTACAGCAGGCTGAAGAGCTGGGTGTTGATCCCTCATGCATAATGGTAGCCGGCCAGAGTGGCGGTGGTTGCATGGCAGCCAGTCTGGCGCAACATATTTACGATGCAGGTGGGGTGCAGCCAAAAGCGCAGCTACTGTTTTGCCCAATGCTGGATGACCGCACAGGTGCCAAGCGCGAATTGGATCATATGGGGTATGTGGGTTGGACCAATCGTTGTAACCGTCAGGCCTGGAGTTGGTATATGGGCTGCGAGGCAGGTGCGGATCAGGTGCCAGAAAATTCGGTGCCGGCAAGAAGAGCCGACTTGTCCGGCCTGCCACCGGCATGGATTGGTATTGGTGATCTCGATTTGTTTTATGATGAAGCCAAGATTTATGCGGAGCGGCTCCAACAGGCAGGTGTAGAGACGACCTTTGATCTTGTTAAGGGTGGACCGCATGGGTTTGAAATTCCTGCTGACGGTACACCTCTGGTGAATGATTATTTTACCCGACACTTCCAGTCGGTACGACGTTTGGCTGGATTAGATGCTGGAGCTGCCCAGGCAACTTAGCGTGTTTGCTTTATTGGGGGAGTGAGTTATGACAAAGACCGAGTCGGTGGCGCTGCTGCAACTCCCGCAGCAGGCCCGCTCCTAGGGCAACGGGCTTAAGCTCGTGTAAGGAACCGTCTTTCTTACCCTTACTTCTGGGAGTACGAACGGCGTCATAGGTTTAGGCTGCATGGCTAATGCGTGTATCCTGTTGCAGTGAATCCCATGCTAACAGGAAATGAGACAATAATGCATTATCGAAAGTGTGCTTGAGTGCCAATATTTTCTTTTCCAACTTTTCGTAAGAAGTCCTTGCTCTGCTCACTCCCGTAACAACGCTCTCGAATCGTTCCTCGCTTTAAGTTGCATGGTGATAGGTGAGATATTCAATCAGCCGCTTGCTCTTGTCTCCCATCTCAGACCTCTATGATCAAGCGAGTAACCTTCATGCAATGTGCCCGGGTGCTCCGGCTGGCGAGTATTACAACCGACCTTGGCAGAACACGTCGATGGTTCCACTGTTACCAGGGAAGAAATCACCAAACCAGTGTCGTATTTAAAACATTCCCTACCCAGCGCCCCTCCCTTTTCTCTTTTGCTTTTCGCCAATCTTTCTACACTGTTGCCGTCTGACATCACATGAGCGATCTCATGACTCCCCACAACCAGGAAATTATCTTAGACCTTGTAGAATCCGCGACTTTTCTGACGATGTTACCAACCGTCGTTCGCTACAAGGCCAAGCCCTAGTTTACTTTTTGGATCCACTTACAGAAGTAATCGCACCATGAATAACAGCACCTTCTTCGCGCTAATGGCAGAGTTCGGTACCGGAGACATCCCACTTGAGAGTTGCTGTGTGAAGTACTTTGGTATGAGCATAAAAAAGGGCTAGCGCTAAAGCCCGGCTCCAGCAGTTACCCATCCCAGTCTATCGCGCTGGTTCGCAAAAAAGTATGTGGCTGATTAGTGCTGCAGATCTAGCAGCCCACATAGACAATATGAAACAAAAAGCCAAGCACGACTGGCAACGACTTAAACGAACGGATTAAGGCAACCACGACCAGTCTTTGTACTTATCTTTTCGACCAAACTCCCGGATATGTGTATAGCGTTGCAGGCTTGACCAAGATTTGTGCCCAGTAACACCCGATACACGCGGAATATCCCACCCCAATTCGAACAACCAACTGGTACATTCGTGCCGGAGATCATGAAAGCGCAAATCTTCAATTTCCAAAAAATGGCATGCCCGGGTAAATGCGGAACTTATCGACTTCCCGTTATAGGGGAATATTTCATCTGCCCGTTCTTCCTGCCTCTGTATTATTTTCATGGCAAAATCTGTCAAGAATACCCATGTATCCGTTTTCTCTCTCGGGTGTTTCATATCCCTGACCATGACTCGCTGATTGCTATGATCTAGATCCGACCATCGAATCCGACAGATTTCATCCTGTCTCCGGCTCGAAAACAACGCAAACAGTGTAACATCAACCATAGGAATGCTCGCTCTACCATCCCTGTCGTCAAATAGGCTCAATAGCCTATTGAGCTCTTCCAGCTCTGGACGTCGATCACGCTGCTTCGCTTTTGCCACCAGCTTTTCTTTTCGACATAAGAATGCCGCATCATCGATAGACTTGAGATTAAGCGGAATATTGCGCCCAATGCTTACTGCCCGAAAGGCATTACGTAACCATATAAGATCATTATTGACTGTAGCCGCCCCCGTACCTTGACGACGTCTTTCATTAATGTGAGCCACAAGCTGGCCAGAAGTAAGCTCGATAGCATCGAGCTCAGAGAATTCAGGGTGATTAATCAGGAAGTTGATATGGCTAAGTTTGGAGCGACCGAACTTGCTCTTTCGCTCAAAGTCATCTCGATACCACTCCAAAACTTGCCCAACAGTCACGCCTTTATGGCGAACATGCTCCAGGGCACCAGGCAGCCTTAATTCACTCTCACGCCTCGCTGCCCATTCTTTGGCCAGGGATTTTTTATCAAACGTTTCTGATTCTGATAGAACTACCTTACCATTACGCTTTAGACGCACTAGAGCGGTATAGCGCATGCCATCTTTCCGCTTCCTTGGAATAATGGTTGCCATAAGCTGGATCCTCCGGTGCAACCAAAGTGCAACCAAAACATCTGGTTGCACTTTGGTTGCACTAAATTGTGAAAAATAGGTTAAAAACAGTATAAAACAGGTGGAAACGAGTTGCCAAAAAAACCTTTTAAATCAAGCTATAAGACAGATACTGCAAGACCTTCAGGGTCCAGACGATTTTGTGTCGCCCCCATGGATGGGACAAGCAAACACTGTCCACTACACTTAAATTGAGATTTTTGACTGGTTAGTTTTGTTCTCATTAGCAACCAGTTAATAACAATGAAACCGCCAGAAGCACAAATACCGCTGCTAGCTGACGCCTACCGAACCCAGCCTACCGAGTTCCAAGAAAATCCGTATTTCTGGATTACCCCTTAGTGGAATTTGCGGTAATTTGCTGCAGTGAAAACAATAGGATTTCTAACATCAGGCATTCGCCAGAGTCGTATTTGATCTCTAAAAAAACTTCCGCAAAGGAGCCGACTCCTGCCGTTCATGCTCCTCAAGTAATACCACCTCTACGACTGCTTCTGTTCAAACACCTGCCGTAAGAAAATTCATCAGTAGAGCGACCCTGAAATGTCCGCTCCTGGCTGTTAGCTGTCTTTTTCAATCGAAAAATTCACTCCCTTTATCGGGGCTTGGAATGTCCCTTAACGGCTATAAAGCTGTCGATTATGACTATGAGGAGGAGCCACTGGGTAAGAAATTGCTGAGTGATGAATAGTTACAGTATCGATAAGCGGTTGAAAGCCGACGTAATTCAAATCATTAAAGAATAGCGCCGCAATTCAGAAACGTTCTGTGGTAAACCCTGGCGAAGTAGGCAATCAAGGTAATGTTCCACTGTTAAAGGTGGATTTTTGAGGCTCGCACGATGATCGCGAGCAGCTTGAATTACCGCGCCAACATTAAGATCGATCAGGTCCAAGATGAAGTCATCGGGATGCTGAGCTGTCATATTGTAGGGTTCGAGAGCTTCGGCGGCAAAGTCCTTGAGATTGAACGTCACGATCATCTCGGCACGGGTATGAATACCGACCGCAACCACATTGCGATCATTGGGATCGGGTAACCTGATTGCATCGATAAGCGGTTCAAAGCCTGTCACGAGTCCGCCACGCACATGGGCATTCATCAGGTCTCGTACGCGGTACAGCTTGTCCAGTGGTAGATCGGGTCGCTGCGCATGCAAATTACTGATCCATTCTTCGTGGATCATATTGGAACAGCGCGCACGGAAAAGATCACTTAACGCCAGGTACATCAGTAAACTACGGAGCGGTGCCGGATAAAGCACACACGCATCGTAGACGACGGTAAAATTGGAACTCATTGGTATCCCAATCCGAGCTCTTGGTCCAGCCCGGAGAGTTCATCCAATGCTTGGCGGCGCTGGCTGTCGATACGTTGCTTAAACTCCAGTACATCTTGGTAACGCACTTTACTCTAGAAGATTTAAATACTATCTGTTTGTCAGAAAAGTGCTCAACACCGGGCATCTATGGACGCCCACCAATCTTCCTGAGGACCCAAGAAAAAATGCCCACAAAAGACTGTGGGCAAACACCTTCCAGAGGGAGAGAAATCAAGATTTGTCGCAAATCGGGTATCAACCATCGGGTGCCTGTCACAGCACACCCGATGGCAAAGCTTTAATTAAAAGCTGCATCCTGCATATCAAAAGCTGTACCTGGCGGTAACGCCGTAGGTACGGGGTTCAGCCAGGGACGTGTGGTAGTCCAGGCGGCTGGTTCCCAACAGGCCACCGAGCACAGCCGATGCCGTGACGTTTTCCCACATCACATCACTGTAGATACGATCGGTCAGGTTGGCGCCCCACAGCGCGACATCCCAGTTGTCATTGCGCCAGCCGATACGGGCATCGACCTGCTCGTTGCGCTCCTTGTTAAAGGGCTCCTTGGCCTGCCCCACGGCGTGCTCGGTCTTGAACCGGCCGCTCAGGCTGGCGTACAACTCGGCCCCACCGTCCAGCGGACGCACGTAATCAAGTGCGATGGATCCCGACCAGTTGGAGGCATACTCCAGGCGCTCGCCACTGCGGTCACAGACTGGGCCGCCCGAGTGCGGGTGACAAGAGGCACCTTCAAACTCGTCGTAGGTGGCGTCCAGGTACTCCAGGGCCGTGTGCAATGTCAGGTTCTGCGTCAGCATCACGGTAGCGTCCAGATTCACACCCTGGGTAATCTGCATGCCGGCATTATTGGTCAGGAATACCGCCGCATTGGTGTCCCACACCACCGCCTGGAAATCGTCATACTCGGTGTAGAAATAGGCCATATTGACCCGGGCACGGCCGTCGAGCAGCCCCTCGATTTTGGCGCCCAGCTCGTAGTTGGTGGTCTTTTCGGTATCATAGCTGCGCGAAGGCAGGGCAATATTGCCGAAAGCGCTGCTAAAGCCGCCGGATTTGGTACCCGTCGAGACAGTGGCATACAGCATCACATCGCCGATATGATGATTCAGGCTGATCATGCCGGTGACATTGTCGTCACTCATTTCGTCGCTCAGCTCCACGGGGGCACAGGTTGGATCAGTACCGCCGACGCAGACACCCGAGAATTGCGCGACTATGGGGTTGACGCCGTTGGCGGGGAATCCGGCGAGACCGCCGAGATCAAAGTAACTGGTACCACTGGGATCAAAGGCATCGGTGCGCATATCAAACGACTTTTCTTCATCGGAATAACGCAAACCGAACGTCAGACTGGTGTCTTCCGACAAGTTCCAGGTGGCCTGGCCGAACAGCGCCATGGCGTCGCTCTCGTGGACACCCATATTGGAGAAGTAGTGCCCAACAAGCGGCGCGCCCGCGGCGCCAAACCCTACCCAGTGATCACCAAAGACAATTTGAGGAGCATTATCTTCCTTGCCCAGCATCAGCTCACTGGTAAAGTAATAAGCCCCCACCATCCAATCCAGGGTTTCACCGCCCGCTGAAGTCAGGCGGATTTCCTGGCCAAAACTTTCATCGGTATTGTCGACATGACTGCGGATCAAATCCAGCTGCGTGCCATCAGCATCCGAGCTATAGCCGAGCATATCCCACTCCTGGTAGGAGGTGATCGAGGTCAGGGTCACGCCGCCATTCAGTTCGTAATCCACCTGCACTGAGCCGCCTTTCACCTCAAACTCCATATCGCCGACCGAGTCGAGGGCGAGTTTGCGGTTGTCGGGATCGGCATCAACGGTACCCACCCCAAACGCCGCAGCCAGGGCATTCATGGTAGCCAGGTAGCTGCCGTTTTCGTCATAGTGGTTTTCCGGGTAGCCCACCAGGCCTTCGCTCTTGGAGTAATAACCAATGGCGCGCACGGACAGGGCGTCGGAGGGTTCCCAGAACAGCTGCCCGCGGAAGGCCTGGTTGTCGACCTCGTTATATTCGTCACCGCTGACAACATCTTCCAGCCAGCCGTCGCGGTTGCGCATCTTGCCACTGAGACGGTAGCCCAGGGAATCACTGATGGGCGCGCCAATCGCGAAGGTCAGATCACGGCGATCGTAATCGCCCAGGGTGGCTTCCACCGAGCCTTCAAGTGCATCGGGCATCCCTTTGGTGGTCACGGAAACCACACCGGCGTTGGTGTTCTTGCCGTACAGAGTTCCCTGGGGCCCCATCAGCACCTCAACCCGCTCCACGTCCACCAGGTCGGTCAGGCCGAACACACTGCGCGGCATGTAGACACCGTCAATAACCACACCGACCGAGGGCTCGACAGTGGGGTCAGACGGGTTGGTACCGGCGCCGCGAATCTTGAGGGAGGTGCGCGACGGCAGGGCGCTGCTGATCACCGACAGGGTGGGCACCCGTTTTTTCACGTCGCCGACGGTCTGGATGCCGGCGTTTCTCAAATCATCTTCCGTGACCGCGGAGACGGACATGGGCACATCCTGGAGGGACTGGGCACGCTTCTGGGCCGTGACCACGACCTCCTCCAGCATGAAATTTTCATCGGCGCTCGCATCGGTGCCACTGATAGCGGTTACCGCCGTCGCCACAGCCAATGACAATGTTCTATAAACCGGTGCTCTGTTATTACTGTTTGGTTTCATATGCCTCTCTCCAGCTATCAAGGGATAGCTTAATATTTATTGATCGCGTAAACCTCAGGCTTCAATGGCAAACCCAGAGTCCCCTTGTTGACTCTGATCACTAATGAAGCGCTACACCTTAATAGTAATAATATCCACACTTCCCTGGCTTTGCCTAAAGTGACAAATATTTGGCTCCGAGTGACATCGCTCAAAGCGACTTTTCTGTCGCTCGCAGTCACCCAATGCCAAACCCCTGACACGTAATGCCAAGCGCCAAAAGGGGAACACTTTAGAATTGGCAGCCTTTTCAAATTGTCCAATAACAAAGTGATGTCGACGATGAAAATCCCCCTTTCACCCGCTGGCGGCTGGCTGCTGGCGCTGACCAATCTGGTCTTGCGGCTGCTGCTGCGTCGCCGTTGCAGGAGCAGCCTGAAGGTCTCCGATGTGCGTCTGCAGGTAAAACGGATCGATCGCGCCCAAAGCTGGCGGCCACCGGCGGGGCTAAAGCATCGCCGCGATCAGTTAAACGGTTTGTACTGCGAACACTTTGAACCCAACGATGTGGCGCCTGACGCCCCTGTGATACTGTATTTCCCCGGTGGCGGATTTATTCTCAGCGCCATGCGCGGACAACGACAGATGCTGGCGGATATCTGTCTGCGAAGCGGCAGCCGTGCACTGCTGGTGCAATACCGTACCGCACCAGAACATATGCTGCCCACGGCACAAGAGGATGCGCTCAGCGCCTATCGGGCGCTGTTGAACGAGCCGGATACCGATCCCCGGCGCCTCTTTTTGCTGGGTGATTCCGCCGGCGGCAATGTCGCCTTGAGCGCCCTGCAACAGGCTCGCGACGCAGGCCTGCCCCAACCGGCCGGTGCCATGCTGTTATCGCCGGCCACGGATCTGTCCTTTCACGGCGGCAAGTTGATCGACAACCTGCGGCGCGATCCATTTTTCGATATCAGCTTTCTGTTGTGGATGCGACACACCGCCCTGCCGGAGGGTCAATCCTCTCATGACCCGCTGCTGTCGCCCGCCTGGGCCTCTTTCACCGGGTTGGCCCCCTTGCTTATTGAGGCAGGCAGCACCGAGGCCCTGCTCGACGGCAGCCTGCTGGTGGCCAAACGGGCTCCCAAAGAAGGCGTTAAAGTCCATTTGACGGTGGAGCCCAACGCCCCGCACGTCTACCCGGCCATCGGCTGGCTGCGCCAGGCCAGAGCGGCCCGGCAACGCATGCAGCACTTTATGAAACAACAGCTGCGTCTCGCCGACGGTGCTGAGTTACCTGAAACCAGCGCCGAAAGACACCGCTTAGTTTGCGAGTGACAACCGAAGACTGCCCACACAGCCATTAATACCAAATCCCAGGGGTGATGCAATTCCGAGCACCCCTCCACCAGCCTTTAGGAGCCGCCATGAAACAGCTAAGCCCCCTCGACTCCCTCTTCTACCATATGGAAACACCCTCTCAACCCATGGTGATTGCCACTCTGTGGATCTGCGACCAGAGCAAGGCACCCAACGGCATCGTTCGCCACAAGGAAATTCTGCAGTACGTTGAAAGCCGCCTGAGCACCAACTCCATGTTCCGTCGCCGCTTGCAGCCCGCGCCATTGGAACTCGATGAGCCCTACTGGCTGGAGGATGAAAACTTTGATCTGGAATACCACGTTCGCCACGTGGGCCTGCCACAGCCGGGAGACTGGCGCCAATTGTGTATTTTCACCTCCCGCCTGATGTCGCGCTCGATGGACAAGGAGCGCGCGCCCTGGGAGCTGTACATTATAGAGGGGCTGAACAATGTCGAAGGTGTGCCGGAGAACAGTTTTGCGGTACTGCTGCGCATGCACCACGCCTACGCCGATGGCAAAACCGGTATCGAGATGAGCAAGGCGCTGCTGGAAAGCTCCCCTCACAGCGACTTTGACAATCGCGCACCCGTTTATGTGGAGCGCGCACCCACCAGGGTCGAGATGTGGTCCCGTACGGCGCCGCGCCTGTTTAGCCAGGGCTATCGCAGCCTCAAGGCGGGCTGGAAGACAACGGGCAAGGGGTTGCAGCTACTCAATAAACTGAAAGAAGAAGCACGCCCCGACCAGAACCATGCCCCGCAAACCATTTTCAACACTCGGGTTTCCCCGCACCGTACCTACGGTACGCTGACCTGGAAGATTCCTGAACTGACGGCCATGCGCCAGCTGAGCAAAGGCGCCAGCCTCAACGACGTTATTCTCGGCATTGTCGCCGGCGGCCTGCGCCGTTACCTGAAAAAGCACGATGCGCTGCCGGATAATGACTCGCTTATTTCCATGTGTCCGGTGGCGGTGCGTTCCGAAGCGGCCAAGGACGCCGGCGGCAACCTGGTCAGCTCCATGTACATCGCCGCCGGCACCGATGTGGAAGACCCCGTCGAGCGCCTCGGCCTGATTCACGAGCGCACTTCCCGCGCCATTCCCCTGGCACGCAATGAGATCGCGGGGCTGAGCGACAATGCCCTGGAGGTGGTCCCGCCTTACCTGCGCCAGGCGCTTTTCTGGGGTGCTAACAAACTCAACGTCGGCTCCAAATGGCCTGCCTTTAACGCCATTGTCACCAATGTGCCCGGCCCGGTGGGTATGGAGAAGAAATATTTCGCCGGCGCCGAACTGGTGAATATGTACCCGCTGGTACCCATCGCCAACGGCTGCGCCATTACCCACGGCATCACTGGCGTCTACGACCAGTTGAACCTCGGCGTGCTGAGCGACCGCGTAGTGGTGACCGATATGGATTTCTATATCGAGTGTATGAAGGAGTCCACCGAAGAATACCGTCAGCGTCTGCAGCAGCTCCTGGACGAACAACAGCGAGCCGCCGACACGGAAGACGACAAGGCCAAGACGGTTAAAAAAACTGCCCGGAAGAACGATCAGCCGATCACCGAGAAACCTTAATCTTACACGCCATCCAACAACGCAGGACAACACAATGATATTGGGCAGTACTCAATCGCGACTCAATGCCACGATGAACAGGGCCAGTTCCTATAAGCAGTGGAGCGATGCTGCGATTCAGTATGATAGGGAAACCGGCCTGGAGCACTGGAAAAAGTCTGACGCCTGTGAAAGCTACGACTACCACACCATTCGTCACCGCTTCGATATCATTCGCGACCTGCGCCTGCGCCGCGATTACCACCAGCTGCTGTTTACCCTCAACGAAGGTATTCACGGCAACCTGGGCGGCATGGGCAAGCCCTCGCTCTACAACAAGGCGAAATTCGGCACCAAAAATCTGATTCACCAATATATCAATGAGCTTTGCGAGGCGCTGGAGGAGCTACATCAGGCGCCTGCAGATGTCATCGCCAGCGAAGAAAAACAGGATTTCTTCCTGCGCGCCAGTCACTGCTACGGCCGCAGCGCCCTGATGCTCAGCGGCGGCGGCTCATTGGGCTTTTTTCACGCGGGCGTGGTCAAGGCCTTGCTGCAGGAGGGGCTGTTGCCCGACGTGATGTCCGGCTCCAGCGCCGGCTCCATCATCGCCGCCATCGCCGGTACCCATCGGGACGAGGAGTTGCCCGAGCGCCTGTCTGTGCGTAACCTGCAAATGGACCTGGCACCAAGTCAGCCTCGCAGTCGCTCAAATCTCAGGCCTGCCAATACCGCAACCGTCATCCGCAGCATCGAGCGCTGGATTCCCGACCTGACTTTTCAGGAGGCATACGAACGCACCCAACGCGCCCTGAATATCACTGTCAGCGGATTGTTACCCAATCAGGCACCGCGCCTGCTTAACGCCATCACCTCCCCCAATGTGACCATCCGTTCCGCCGTGCAGGCCTCCTGCGCTGTCTACGGCATCTATCCCCCGGTCACCCTTGAGGCGACAAATGCCCACGGCGAAAAAGTCCCCTACTTGCCCGACTTGAAATGGATCGACGGTTCCTTCCTGGATGACCTGCCCGCCAAGCGCCTGGCCCGCCTCTACGGAGTTAATCACTTTATCTCCAGCATGATCAACCCGGCCGTGCTGATGACCAGCGGCAACCCGGATAAGCGGGAAGGGCTGATAGACCAGTTGTTGCAAACCCAGAAGCGATTGCTCAAATCCACAGCGATGGAAGCGGTCAAACTGAGTCACCGCTTTGTACGCATCAAGTCACCAGCGGTCAATATGATCCAGTACCTCAGCTACAACACCCTGGCCCAGGAGTACACCGCCGATATCAACCTGTTTCCCCGCCAACGCCGCTTTAACCCGATAAAGCTGCTGTCGCCGCCCACCCCGGCTGATCTGCGCAACCGGCTGCGCGAGGGCGAACTGGCCACCTGGGAGCGGATTGAGATGGTGCGCAACTGCACTTCCGTGAGCCGAACGCTGGATCGCATTATCCGGGAGAACAACTGGAAAACCGGTTAGAAACACCCTGACAAGGCTCGATTCCATGGCAAAAGTAAAAACCAGAGACCTGATACTCGACATTGCTCTGCTGCTATTTAATGAGCGCGGCGAGCGTCGGGTTAACAGCGTGGACCTGGCTTATGAAATGAATATCAGTCCGGGCAATCTGTACTATCACTTCAAGGGCAAGGAAGAAATCGTTGAGGAGCTCTACGCGCACTTTCACGCCAGCCTGCTTTTGGTGATTGAAGATGAATCCACCGCCAACGAAATCGATACCCAGGGCTTTCTCGCCTACCTGTCCCTGATCTCCGATACTTTTGTCAAATACCGTTTTATCACTCGGGATTTAACGGGGCTTTGTGCTCACTATCAGAATATCGCGCTACAGGCGACAAAAGTTATGCAACGCCTCCACGGCCAGTTGCTGGCGCTGATCAGCCGAACACTGTCGTTCTCTTCTGTCGAGCACATTGACAACGCCCCCAGGTTGCTGGCCGATAATGTCTTCAGCACACTGCTTCACGCCAGTAGCTGTGACGGGCTGCTCAATGATGTCGACAGCGGGCACGGGGCGGCCCCCAACTCACTACAGGATCGGCTACACCTGCTGTTGCTGCCCTTCTTGGACTCTTAACGAAACTACAGCAGCCGCAGGCAAGCGGGAAGCCCAGGCATAGGCACTGAATCTGTTAAGCGTAGAAACGATACTAAAGGTTCCCTATCCTTTCCCCACAGCCTGTCGACAATTTTCAAGGCCGCTCCGGTGACCACTACAACTTTGTTCTCTAAATCCATCACAAAAACCCTATCCATTTTGTTTAAAATGTTTTTTTGTTACACAAGCCCACGCAAAAAGCCCAGCAACACATCCAGCAGTTTTTGCGGATTTTCAAAGGCCAGCATATGCCCCATATCGTCGAGAACCACATGGGTACAGCTGGGCACCTCGCGGGCCACCAGCTCTGCCGGCTTGATAAACTGCACATCGTGTTCGCCCTCCAGCATCAGGCAGGGGCAGCTGATTTGGCGCAGGCCCGCAATCTTGGGGTCCGGATCACCGTAGAAGGCCGCAAGAAAATCGGCGATCTCGTCCGGGTTGCCATTGGCCACGCAGGCCTCGAACATGGCAAAGGCACTCTCGGGATTAACAGCCTTGTGCATGGCATTCAGGTAAATATGCTCAGTCGCTGTGGCTCGGACACCAGCCATAATGGTTTCCCAGTCCAGGCCGCGGAAACCGGCAATCATTTGCTGGCCCAATTCAAGCTGGGTCATATCCACTTTGGGCAGTTCTATACTG
>ENA-OWNT01001731-OWNT01001731.1-seawater-metagenome-genome-assembly--contig:-NODE-1731-length-25837-cov-4.468323_pt1 | contig 25837 bp, 13 predicted proteins | sample MGYA00238136_ERZ651165 | MGnify/ENA primary metagenome ERZ651165 (study PRJEB26861, sample SAMN08777766) | seawater metagenome | isolation source: coastal seawater | place: USA: Florida | collected...
TTGTCGCTGCCCCGGCGAGGACGCGCGAAGCACGGCTCGAACAGGTAGTGGCTCGCCAGCGCTGTGAAGCGGACCTGGAGCTCCCGCTCCGAGCCCACCAGCAGCTTGCGCACCGCAGCCTTCAGATTGTCGTAGACGACGCGCTGAGGCACCGAGCCGAAGTGCGCGAACGCCCGGACGTGCCCGTCCAGGAAGCAGGCCTGGTCCTGATGCGCGTACAGCCACGCGAAGTCTCGACCCGAGTACATCAGCCGCATCACGAACATCCACGCCTTCTGACGCTCGCCGTCGACGTCGACATGCACCTCGAAGAAGTCCACCTCCGCCAGGTCACCGGCCATGTAGTGCAGCGGGACCGAGACCTCACGGCGCTCCCGCGCCCACTCCGACATCACGCGACGCGCCGTACGCGGCGACACCGCGATCCCCTGCTCCCCCATCAGCTCCGCCACGCGAGGCGACGTCAGCTTCTGCTTGCTCGTCGTCTGCCTGCGGGAGTCCTCGAGCAGCTTGATGATGGCCGCCTCGGCCTTCTCTCGGACCGGACGAGGGCGAGGCCCGCTCTCCTTCCGTCTCGGCTCAGCCTCGCTGAGGTACTTCGTGATCGTGTTTCGCCCCACGCCGAGCTCGCGCGCCACCTGGCGCTGCGAGAACCCCTCGACGAGGACCTTGTGTCTGAGAACATGAACCTTGGCCACTTCCAGCATCTCCTTCCGCTCCCGGTTGTGCTTTGCACTGCAACCAGTAGCGGGCTTCGGGGTGGTGGAAGTGGCTCCGTTTCAGATGGCCAGATGGCTCCGGAACTGCTGGCCGGGAACAGAAGGTTCCAGGCGGTCCTGACGGCCTGGGTTGCTCTCTTCCTATTGGTTGGCGCCGTCGAAGGCACCTTGAGGTTCGAGGGGCCCGACGTTGGGATTCTGGAGGACGCGATTCTCGCCACCCTCTACGTCTTTCTGCCGCTGATCCTGTTCACGGCGGGTCGTGTCGAGGAGGCGATGGAGCGTCTGCTCGCTGCCTTTCCGCGGCTCCTGGACGTCGACGGGCAGACGGCTGCCGAGGAGGCCGAGGCTGTCCGCGCCGGGCTACGACCCGGTGGGCGTCGAAGGTCGGTCCTGATTGCGGTCTACGGAATGGCAGTCCTGCTGGTCCTCATCTTTCAGGTCCTTCTTCCGATCGCGTTCCCATCGGAGGTTCGTCCCTGGACCCTGATGCCCGAGCGGCCGTTGACGTTCGTCGTCGCCGTTCTCTGGTCTTCGTTCCTGTTCTGCGGGCTTCTTGCTCCGATCTGCTGGTTCATCGTCGAGACGGCCCTCCTCGTGTTCCCCACCCTGCACAGGTATGGGAAGGCCAGACAGCTGCTGGTGATCCCCGTCGCGCCGGACGGCCAAGGGGGAATGGCGGTGGTCGCGGAGTTCGCCTTGGCCCTGACCCTCGTGCCGGGGTCGGCCGTCGTCTTCGGGCTGCTTTGGGGACTGCTCTTCGGCGTCGACCATGTGTTGTTCATCGGCTTCTCGCTCTACCTGGCGTTTCTCTCTGCGACGTTCTTCCTCCCACTGCTCTCGGTACACCGGGCGATGAAGGAGGCCAAGGAGCGGGAGCTGGCCCGCCTGGGGGAGCTCTTCCGGGTCGAATACTCCCGACTCCCGACTTCCGAGGAGATCGCGGCGCGCGGAGACTCCGTTCTGGACGCAGACCTCTCCAAGCGCGTCGCGCTGATGGCCCAGGTGGAGGACCTGTATCGCCGCGCTGAAGAAATGCCTGTCTGGCCCTTCAACTTCGAGACGCTGCGGAGGTTCCTGGGCCTGACGGTGGCCCCGGCGATGCTGTTTCTCTTCCAGCTGGTGACGGAGAACGCAATCACCCGCTGGTTGCAAGGCGTGCTCTGACCTTGTTCAGTTGCTGTGGCTTCGTTGCTCCGCGCCAGGCTCGAACTCGAGCCAGCTCATGATCGCGCCGCCCGGCGCGATGAGGAAGGCGGTGTCGCCGTCGTTGTTCCAGACCGCGCTGCCCTTCATTCCCCAGTAGAAGACGCCTCCGCCGTCCTGACCTGGGCCGGTGAAGACCCGCACGAGACCGTGCTCCGGAACGACGGCACCCGGCGGGAACTTGTATCGGTGCGAGGCTGAGGTGTCCTTGAGCGTCCATCCCTGCAGAGGTGTTCCCGGATTGCCGCGAAGGCTGACTGACTCACCCTTGGGCCCGAGATCGTCGCCCGGCGGGTTCGCGTCCAGGGCCACCAGAGCAAAGGGAGCGTCAACGCGGGACGGGCAGTCGAGGTCTGAGCCATACAGCCCTCGGTGCTCCCGCCGTGCCACCTCCTCCGCCCGCTTGAGGGGTGCATAGTGCTCGTCAGGGGTTCCGTACGAAGCGACGTGGGCGAGCCCAGCAAGCGCCAGCTCGGTTCCCACGTGACGTCCCGACCGCGTGAAGGCGTGGGCCAGGATGCGGCCGTTCCTGTCGTAGCCATCGGGCTCCAGGCTGACTCCGTCCCTCACGAGCACCTTGAGTAGCTCAGAGGCTGCTGCGGCTCCACACTCCCCGCGCTCCGGCGTGTTCACCTCCCGTAGGCGAACAACGAGGTCGCCTTTCTTGCTGTCAACGACGAAGGTATCCCCGTCGATGACACGGGTCACGGGGTACAGCGGATTGGGTCGTGGGGCCGAGGAGGCAGATGGTCCCGAGGCTGCACATCCGGCAAGAACCAGGGCGGCAAAGGCGAGCTGGGACAGATTCGTGGTTGGCATCTCAGGATCGTGCACGCACCGCGGGGCTTGTGCACGGACCTTCAAGAGCCTTCAAGAGCGATCTCGCGGGCCGGTTTGCACTCGATCGAGCGGCAGGGGTACGGTGCGCTCCAAAGGAGGGGGACCTGGACGTCACGTGCGCAAAGTGCGGCTCTCGCCGTTGGATCGGTCTTGTCTATTGCACGCAATGCGGGCAGCTGGCGGAGGAGACCTCGGATTCCTTGGTCCCACCGACGAAGCTCGTGCCGGTCTATCTGGGACCGGTCGATCTTCGGTCCGGCCGATCACGTCGCCTCTTCCCCGTGTGCGGTGACCTCATCATCGATCGCCGCGACGGCCCGGCCGAGCTGGTCACGGTGGAGTCGGACGCAGAGGGTGAGGCACATCCCGCCCAGAGGTTGATCCCGCAGCGGTTCACCGCGGGCATGCTCGAAGCCGTCACGGTCGGTCGCTGGATTGTCGTCCGTTCCGCCGATCACCTCCAAGCCGTCCCAGCACCCCTCCTCCGCATCGGTGATCCCAACGCCGGCTTCACGACGATCGAGGAGGGGACATCGGCCGGTGCACCCAAGCGGTCCCTCAAGGCGATCGCCGTCTACGGGAGTGCTGGTGCCTCGTCGGTCGCACGTCTTGGCACACACCTCGTAGCTCTGTTTGGCGGTCCCGCGGGAAAGACCCTGCTTCGGGTGTTTGACCTTGGTGTCGCTCGCCAGGCAGGTGCGGACGTCGAGGAGGTGTTTCGGTCGGAGCTCGATGGCGAGTGGCTTCTCGATCGTGGAGGGTGGACTGGCTCCGACCGGCTGGCACTACACTCACCAGATCGTGTCGGGTTTCTGGAGGCCACTGGCCGCGAAGTGCGCCTGACCCAGTCACAGCGCCCGAGTCCGCACCAGGTCTACCCCGCCTCCACTGTTCTTACTGATCACGAGCTGTTGTATCTGGGCGTCGCCGGGAACAACGAGAGCATCGCCTACTCATGGGAGTACCGACGGGACCCCCGGTCTGCTCCCAAGCCTGTTGGCGGGGTTCGCGGACGCTCGATCACCGGGATCGAGCCGTGGAAAGAGAACGGCCGGCGGAGCGCGGTCGCTCGAGTCGATCGCAGCTTCTATCCGTACTCCAGGGCCGAGTTGAGCTTCTCCAATGCGGCGCTTCCCGACCTCCAGATTTCCAACAGCCCTCCGAGTAGCGCTGGGGCTGTCGTCTACGAAGGGGAGAGTCTCGACCATCTTCGGGTTCGCTTCGCCGACGAAGACCTTCCCATCCCTTCCGGAGTCCGTCTCGAGGCGCGTATGGAGGCTGTGGAGGGGGATCGCCTCTGGCTTCTCGGAGCGCATCGGCAGACGGGTGAACAGTGGCTGCGCGTCTACGACAGGAGACCCGCTTGATCCGCTGGCTCCCGATCCTGATCGCGATCATGCTGGCCGCTGGTCCCGCCGACGCCGCTGAACCGCCGTTGCGCGTCCTGATCGATGGGTCCGGCTCCATGCGCGGGTTCGTCGCCAGCGAGTCCCTCGCTAATCTCGTAGGCAGGCTGGAGGCGAGCGGGGCGACCGCGGGCTGGAACACCGGGGTTCGCGTGTTCCATGCCGAGACGGCAGACGAGATGAGTCTGTCGGCCTGGGCTGCGTGGCAGGACGACCCCACTTGGGGCGAGGCCACTCCACTCGTGAGGGCACTCGAGACCGGGCTCCGGGGCGCCCGAGGCCTGGTGCTGGTCACCGACAATTTCCAGGATCCCGGTGGTTCCGGCGAGGCGGAAGGAGTGGCAGAGGTCTACGCCGCCCTTCGCAAGGCGGGGATCCACCGAGCCTACTTCGTCCCCGAGTTGCTCGATTTCGATGGGAACGTCGATCTGGGAGCGAGCCAGCGCACTCCGCAGGGAGCTCGTCCTGGCGACTTGCTTGCGCAGATGCGGGAGGACACCGACCCGCGGTTTGTGGAACGCATCGGTACGCCCCGCTGGGTGAGCCTCCCAGACGGGCGTTCCTTCTGGAAGACGCCGTTCAAGGGGAAGCGTGGTCTCGCCGTCTACCTGATCTTGATGGACCCGGCCCTCGACGCAGAATTCGCGGCCCTGGCCAGTTCCCTCACACAGTCCCGGAACCTCCCCGCGCTCCTCGTCTGGCCGCTGGCCGGTGATGCCGTGGGCCTGCGTAGCTCGGATGCGCCGGTCGATCCACGGGGCCTCCAGTGCGTGGGGCTGAGTTCGGGCGACCTTCCAGCTCCGAACCTGCTGCTCGATGCGAGCCCGGGAGGTGGATACGGCCTGCGACCACGCCCTGACATGGTGTACGACCCTCGTCGACCTGGCCGGTTCGTTGCGTCCATCGAGCCCTACTCCACCGAGGGCCACGTGAGTCTGAGGCACAAGGCGAATGGCTGCGACTCGACCACCTCGCTCACCGTTGGCGACCTGGATGTTCGCGCGGCAGCGGGCAACGATGGAATCCTCCTTCCGCTGAAGGGGGGGCACGAGGGGCGGGTCCTTCCTCCTCGGCTGCTCTCCCCGATCCGAGCCTTGGGGGAGGGAGGTGGACAATCGGTCTTCGTGACGTTCGATGTCCCGCCCCTGGTTGGTCCAAAGGTGCCGGACGCTCGCATCGACGGCCAGGTCTCCGCGTCGTTCGAACTCAAGGTCCAGTTGGCGCCCGGCAGTGTCGGGCTGGAGGATCGAGTGCGGCGCCGGTTCTTCACCAGCAAGACAACCGACCTGGCCCGAATCTACTCACCGGAGGACTTGATCCGGCGTTTGGCTGGCGATGGACTCAGCATCGAGATCCCCGTCGAACTCCCCGCGGAGGTCTTCTTCCGGCCACCGCCCCCCGAGGCTCCCCGCGAGCCATTCCCGTGGGCTGTGCTGCTGGCGCTCCTGAGTGTGGGCGTGGGTCTTTGGATGGTTGTTCGGCCCCTGGGGTTCCACGCGCCGATGCACTGGAGCGGTGGTCCTCGGGCGCTCGGGATCCCCGTCGGCGGATTGTTGAAGAAGGTCGATGCGAAGCACCGACTGGTGAACGTTGGCGGAAGCCGTGCTGTATTGATTCGGCGTGCGACCTGGTGGAGTCGAACGCTGTTGATTCTGGAGGGAACCGAGCTGGTCGGATCGATCCAGAGGGGCGGAGTCGTCTCCGTGCCAGGCTCCGAGGAGCACGTCGAGTGGTTGCCACCGGGCAAGAGGTCCGAGTTCCAATCGAGAGGGGCGTACGATGAAGTGGCTGGTTAGCCTGCTCGTTTTCTTCGCGCTGATCGCGTCATCGATGATGAACGCAGCACATGGTGAGGAGCCCGAGGAGGACCCCTGGGGGGAGGACACGGAGCGGGACACGCCGACAGAGGCATCCACGCCTGAAGCCGAGACGCCCGAAGCTCCGATGAGGATCCCGGAGCCTCCCGATCCGGCTCCACCCACCGTGGAGGACACTGGGGAGTACATGTTCCTCGCGGACCAGCTCGACCGCACGCAGAGGCTCATCGTGTTGCTTCTCATCGGACTCCTGGGTGGTTATCTCCTGCCAGCCATCTTCTATCTGCCGATTCTCCGGCGTGGACACATGGATCCGGGCCCAGCCGCCGGTCTCTGTCTCGCGATCGGCGGGCTCCTGACGGGGTGGACCGTCCCGCTTCTGCTCGCCACGACGACATTCCAGGCTGGGGTTCTCACCCCTTGGTATCTGCAGTGGGACAAGTGGGCATGGTCGGGGGTCTATTTCGGTCCGCTCCTGCTTCTCGCAGCGGTTGCTTACTCATCACGCGCTCCAGGCTCTTGAGAGGACGAAACGATGTCCAACATTCCATCTCGCGTCGAGAACAAGCCGGCAGACCCGGTCGAGGAGAAGAACTTCGACGCCTTCAGGACGGTCTACGTGCTGCTCGGCGGGACTGGGATGAAGGTAGGCATGAGGCTGCGACGACGCGTGCTCGAAGCGCACGGGATCCCGCAACTGCCTTTCCAGCAATACCTCTGGCTCGATACAGACAAGCAGGATCAGCGGAGTCAGACCATCGATGAGACGGAGACAGTCGCTCGACGCCTGGAACTCCCGGATGACGACATCATCGACATCAGCCTGCCCTTCGAGCGGGTGCGGCATGTACGTGACCACATGCACGAGTACCCATGGCTGCAGGAGTGGCTCGATCTCGACATGCTACGCGACCTGGGTCAGTCCGCTCGCGCCGAAGATGGCGCAGCCCAGATCAGGGCCCTTGGTCGACTCGCCTTCACGGAGAAGTTCCAGGAGTTCCGTGCCAAGTTCGAGCATCGGTTCGACGAGCTGAGCAAGGGTTCTCTTGCGACCGATGCACAGGAGTTCAAGTACAAGGTCGAGAGTCGGGCGATCGAGATCGCGATCATCTGTTCTCTGGGTGGCGGCACGGGCGCGGGCTGTTTCATTGAAGCAGCTCGTGTGATGAGGGAGCTTGCTGCTGCGCGAAGCCAGGGCGATGTGCATATCAAGGCGTACCTCCTGCTCCCGGGGGTCTATCGCCGCCGCCTCAGTGACAAGCCCGCGGCCTGGGAGGAAGTGCAGGCGAACGCATGCGCGGCGCTGATGGAGTTGAACGCACTCTCTGCACTGACAGGCGAGGGATTCAGAGCCCCGCCGGTATGGATCGAGGACTTCAAAGTCGAGAACCCGATCGGAGATCCCTTCAATCAGGTGTTCCTGATTGAGGAACGCAACGACGCCGGCCTGACCTTCGAAGGTGAGTTCGATGAGGATGCCTTCTCGATGTTGGCTGATGCGCTCTACTTCGACTTTGAGCGGAGTGCGTTTGGCGGGAAGATGCGGTCGCATCGCTGCAACGTCATGCCCCACCTCCAGACCGTCTCCTACCTCGACTATCCCGTCAACGACGGGACCCAGGCTGCCGTCAAGGACGGAGAGTTGGGCAACCGCAAGTACGTCTTCCGCTTCCCCAACGCGTTCGGGGCGTTTGGTCTGGCGCGGGTTCCATTCGAGCGGCAGCGGCTGCGCCGCGCAGCGGCCTCCTGGCTCGCTGCTGAGATGCTGAATCTCCTCGTCGATGAGCCGGAGACGGATATCACCCGAGCGCAGGTCGAGGAGGTCATCGTTCGGCCCGAGCTCGAGCGGGCGGAGCTCTCCCTGGACCAGATCCTCACCCGGATTCTGCAGAGTGGCGAAGGCGACGGCACCTTCGACGAGATCGCCGCGCGTCGCTTCTCCGAGCGACTGGAGCCGCTGCGGAAGCGGGTGGAGGCTCAGTTTTCAGCGGGAGGCGTCGGTGCCGACGAGCGCCTCGAGCGGCTGGAGCGGGCGGACGAGTTCGCCCGCAGTTTGACGGACGAGGTCGGGAACCTACTGGCCGAGGCCCGCAAGGAGGTCAAGTCCCTGCTGTCCGACCGAGGAGCCCGCGAGGACTTCGGGAAGCACCTGCTCGCCATCGAGGACGTCCAGAACACCATCCTCAGAGACTTCAAGGAGCGCCTGAACGAATTCACCTTCGGGCTGCTGGGGAGGCCCAAGACACACGGCTACGTCGTTGCTGATGCTGCTTGCGGGATCGTGAGCGATCAGCTCGGAGCGCTGCTCAAGTCCAGTCCGGCAGTCGATGCGGCGCCTGAGGTGGGAGCGCTCGAATTCACAATGAGCCCACGGCTTCGGCGCGCGGTCGACCGCCGCGCGTCAGCGGAGGCCCTCTGGCTGCCTGTGTATGGAGGCCTCGCGCGCGGCTACTTCCGCCGGGAGAACGCGCGCCTTCTGGGTGACACTTCGAGCCAGTACGCACGCGCGGCACGCTCCTACCTTGCAGGCGCCTCGGCTGCCTTCGCGGCGTGGGTGAAGGCGGAGTACCGCGCTGTGGCGGGCAAGCACAGCACGGAGCTCTTCGAGAGGCTTCGCGCGTTCGTCGGGAAGAAGGTCGATGTTCGCGAGGATGCAGGAGACGAGGGTGGAACTCTGGCCATTCCCGAGGGGCTCCGGGGCCAACTCCACGAGTACCGAGAAGCCGTTCACAGTAGCGTGTCATTCTTCAGAGCGATGCACGAGTCCTACTCGAAGCGAAGGCTGTCGTCGCGCAACGCAGCGGATCTCACCCCCTATGACGGCCTTCAGAAGGGGGTCGAGGATGCCTTGACGGGGAAGGAGCTCCGCGGGCCAGGTTACACGCGGAAGGGACTCCTGGAGGAACAGTGGAGTGCGTTCTTCACGGAGAACGGGTTCCTGTCCGAGGGGGACACCGAGCCCATGCGGGGGGGGATCCGCGAGTTGAAGGAGCGCGCTGTTGCCCGCCAGGTCCGTGACCGAACGAAGTGGGACTCGTTTCAGGTTACCCTCGAAGAGTGGACCTATCGACAGCTCGAGAAGCGCGGATACCTCTCGGAGCAGGATGCAATCGTTCTTCTCAACCAGTCAGGAACGGCGACAGAGCAGCTGAAGCACGCCGCGCGTGGAGCGCATCCATGGCTTCGGTTTGATCAGAGCCGTGGCGCGCGAGGTGACAAGACTCTTCAGCCGATTGGTCTAGTGGGTGCACGCTCCACCCAGGCGGGCTTCCTCGCGGACTGGGGGAAAGGGGCCGACGGGGCGTTCTCCAGTACCAAGACCCAGGTCATCGAGAACGAGAGTGGCTCGGTCATCCTGTATGCGGAGAAGATGGTGTTCCCGCTCTACAGAGTGGCAGCCGTCTCGGAACTCCATGAGCAATACAAGCGGGTGCAGAGGAAGGGCAGGCACGCGCTGTCCCGCCGGCACACGACGAAGAACCATCTCGAGCTTCCTCCGATTCTTCCCCCGAAGGACCCCAACGAAGCGAACCGGTGGTTCGGGATTGCGCGGCTCGCGCTCGAAGCCGCGTTGCTCGGGGTCTTCGAGAAGGACGGCCACGGGAGCGTCAAGTACGAGTATGAGAACGATGAGGACGGGGTCCGCCGGACGATCGTGTTCCCGGCGATGCTGGGGGCGATCGCCAAGGTCCTCCGACTCCAGGAGCCGCTGCGCCTCTCGATCGAAGAGGCGGTCGCCAATAGGTTGACCGAGCTTTTTGACGATCCGACTGCGGCTTACGAGGCGCTGCGCCTCGCCCACTGGACCCAGAACGATGCGTTCGGCAATACCGGGTATGAGTACCTCGAGCATGAGTTGGCCAAGTCTGTCTTCCAGCGGTGGAGTGAGATTGGCATTCGCAGGTCGGGACATGTGCGGGCTGAACAGCTGAAGGCTATTCGAGGGATGATCGAGGTCGCGCCTTTCACCACGATCGCGCCGATCGGCTCCTGGGCATTGCGGAGGGAGTGTGACGGCCTCCGAAGCCTGCGGAGCAGGACCTCGACGGGAGGGGCCGCGAGCCCGGGCGTCTGGTAGTCCCATGACCTCCGGTCGATCCCGACAACCTTGCCTCGACCCCCGGTGTGTCTGGACGCTGGCACCTGGAGATCTCTTCTGCGGGTTGTGCCGACGCCCCGCGGTAGACCTTCGCGTCACACCCCCCGAAGTCCTCGATGGCATCGTCTTCTACCCTCGGGCGAAGGAGAGTGAGAGCTGCCTGATCGAGTTGCAGGCCGAAGGGCGCGTCAAGCTCCCTGTTGGTTTGACGATCAGTCCGGAATATGAGTTGAGGGCATCGTCCGCAAGGTCAGGGTCGAGGCTCCAACTCGAACTCGACCCGTACGCAGACGGTCCGACGAGGGTGGTGGTGGCTCGGACGACTCGGCTACCGACCGAAGCGGTGCTCCACATCACGTCGGGCGTCCACTCGTTCGACATCCCCGTTCATCAGAGCGAGGTACCGCGGTTCCGACTCGGCGAAGTCGGGGCCGGAGGACAGTCGGTCCGGGCTGGTCAGGACGGATTGCGGCTCTACCCGACGGACAGGCATGGCCATACCTGGCAACTCACACTCCATCTCGAGCGTGGTGCTGCGATTGTCACGGAGATCGAGCTCGAGGGTGCCGACGGGGTTGAGGTGACCCCATCGCAGCCTCTTCCCCGCCTCCTGCGTCAGGGCGGTTCGCTTGACTTGACAGTCACCTGGACCGGTCAGGCGGCGGGGAAGCGGCACTGTGCCTTGAAGCCCCTGACACGCGCTGGACTCGACCAGCCACTTGCTCTCGAGCTGCACGCCAACCGTCCGGTGATTCTCTCGCACGAGATCCTGTTTCCGCCCGTGGACAAGCAGCTCTTCTTTGGGGGTGAGACCCCGCAGCGAATCGACGTGGGGCTGATCAACCAAGGTGGCGCCCTTGCGACGCTGGAGTCGGTGAAGGCGTTGATGGCAGAGGCCCGGTTGGAACTCGTTCATCTTGTGTCCGCGAGGGACCCCACCAACCCTGATTTGAACATGGAGATGCCCGTCGTCGGTGGCGTTCTCAGGCCGGAGGTGAAGGCGGCGGTGATTCCATCGAAGCTTCATGGCGTCCATCGGGTCGAGCAGTCTCTTCCCGAGCACGCCATGCTCGTCGAGCGCCTGGAGTTCTCGATCGCCGCAGATCACCGTCCGGTGAACGACCGCGTGGAGTTCGGCGTGGTCGTGAAGACCCGGGCGGATGAGCGAATCGAGGAGCGAACGCTCCTCCTGTCGCATGGGGCCCGGGAGATCAGCGATGCCGACGCCGGTTACGAGCTCCTCATCGACTACGGAACGGTGCACACCTGCGCGATGGTCCACGCGAGTGGGATTGCGTCAGGGGACCTTGGTGAACCGTTGATCGTCTTGAATACTCCGAACGAAGCCGCGCAGACGGGTACCAGGTACGAGATGAAGTCGACATACCGGGTAATGGACTGGAAGTCCGAGCAGTTCGGTTTCGGCCTCGAGGCGTGGGCGGGTCTGGCACGGTACATCGCCAGCACGGACTTCGCGTCGAAACTGCGACTCGGAACGCTTGAGAAGCGACCATTGCGGGACGCCAACGTCGCTGTTCGAGGGGTCAGCGGTCGCATGGCCGCTCGATGTGTGCTTGGGGAGGTGCTGCGACGAGTCAAGGAGGAGCGGGGGTTGAACTTCAAACGCATCCGGCTTACCCACCCGGCGGCGTTCAACGAGCGGGCTACGGATGACCTACGCGAGGCGCTCATCGAGCTCGACTTTGCTCGGGAGGCAATCACCTTTCCCTGCAGTGAGCCGGAGGCATTCCTGTACTCGTTGGGACAGCACAGGCGGCTCATCAGCGAGCTGACCGCTCGCTACAGTCGGGCCGATCGCGAACCCGGTAGGGGCGTCCTGGGGATCGTGTTCGATTTTGGCGGCGGGACAACCGACATCACGGTCTTTGAGTTCCACGCGAGGCGCGGTCGCCCGGAACTTCGGGTGGTAGCAAGTCATGGGTACAGTTGGCTCGGGGGCGAACGGGTAACAGAGCTTCTCGCAGCCCACCTTCTGACGACCGTGGGGGATCACGAGAGGTTTCGGTTCCCAGAGGTCGGGGAGCCTGGGAAGGCGAACGCGCCTGACGGCCCGAGGCTGAAAGGCCATCTCCTCGACCCGAGTGTCGGGGATGTGCAGCACAACTATGGGAAGTTGCGTGAGGTCGCCGAGGCGGCGAAGTGTGATCCCGCCGACCGAGGGGCAGGCAGCGTTGAGCTGATGGATGAGTTCGGCGGTCTCCATCGGGTTGATCTGGCCAAAACCGAGGGGGACGAGGGCACTGGTCTCAAGGGCGTCGTGACACAAATGGTCAGGCTGGCCTTGGAGGACATCGACCATCGCCTCAGTCTGATGAGCGAGTGGGGGGTGATCTCGGACCTCTATCCCGAGTGCGTTGCCGTCGCTGGGAACAGCGGTCGACTGTGGTGCCTGGAGGAGATCATCCGTTCCCACCTGGAAGAGAGGAACATCGATCCGATCTATTGGTTCGATTCGGAGTCCGCCAAGACTGGGGTCCTCCTCGGGCTCAAGGACTACATGGAGGCACCCATGGTGCCGGTGGTGTCGTCCCGCGCGACCTCTGGGACGCGCGGGAAGACCGTCCCACGAACGAGTAAGTGGTGGTTCATCCTCGCGCAAGGCAACCACCACCTGGCGCTGCCGGCCGGAGTGCGCCTCGATGTCGACCAGGCTCCCGACACTCTCGCGGATGCCCTTCCCGTGTCCGTGTTCGCAACAGGCCCGATGACCCTCTCCACGGGACCCGGGCCAGGCCCAGAGGACGGTGTGAAGTCGCACCGGAGTGCGCTTTATGGGATCGAGTACGCAGGGCAAGTCCTTCTCCCTGAGGGGCTCGAAGCCGGAGCATGGGTCCGTCTGCGCATGGGCTGCCGGGAGGGCCAACTGGGACTCTGGTTCTGGGTCGATGAGGACGAGCACCCGTTGAAAGAACAGTGGTGTTGGAGTCCCCTGGCTCTGAGAGGTGGGGCTCGATGAGGCGTGGTGTTTGGCTCAAGGTCCGCCTCGACAAGAGAGATAGGTCGCTCGTCCGGCTCAGCGTAGACGCGGGCGATGCTGGGCTCCTCCTCCGGGAGAGGACCGGCTCGGTTGGCGTGGGCAAGCCGGTTCTGGAGCGTCCGGCATCGTTCTCCATCTACCGCGTGGTGGCGGAGTACGCGAACGGGTCTCGCGAGGAGAAGCGGGTTTCTTACGGAGATGCCAGCGCTGGTGTGAGGCCCGAGGGGTTGTTGAGACTCTGGTGGGAGCCGCTGGGGGCGCACGGTGTACCTGCCAATCAGTCGTTCTCATCCGACAGTGCATCCGCCGCTCGGGGCTGGCCATGGTGCGTAGAGGTCGCTCACTCTGAGGAGGGCCGGAGTGGTCCAGGCGGTGCGCCGCCTTCCAAGGCGTACAAGCCGCCTTCCTCGCATCCGGCAAAGCAGACAGCCTCGCACAAGCCCCTTCAGCCGGAGGAGGAGGTGACTGCGGGCGAAATCGTGCGACAGCTGACGCCGAGGTTCAACGAGCTACTTGAGTTGAGTCAGTCGATCTGGATGAAGGTGAGTGCTCCGGCGGATGGCGCTCCGTCGCTAGGTGCTGAGCATCAACGGCGCATCGAGCAGCTGGAGACCGAGAACCGGCTCCTGACTCAGTCGGGACGTCCGGAGGACCAGCGAGAGATTCAGGCCTTGAGGCTCCAGCTCTCCGACCGCGAAGCGCGCGTTCATGCTGCTCCTCAGCTCGATGTCCCCGCCGGTTCGATTGGGAGAATCATCGATGCGCTGGGGGCCGCGGACGCCGAGGCGCCCGGCGATCGGCTGACCGACGAAGAATCGCGGGGTCTGGGGCAGTGCCTCCCGTACTTGCAGGAGGTCCCCGAGGGGCCCGCAGCGACCGAGCTCAACGAGCTTGCGAAGACACTCTCGCAGGCGGCGGACCACCCCCTCCAACGAGCCCGGGCAGCGCTCGACAACTCCGATCTGGCGTCTGCGCTCGAGCACCTCGCCGACCACGTCTCGAACCAAGCTGTTGGCGTGGAGGCCAAGGGGCGGCGTTACTACGTAGATCGTATGAAGGTGATCGCGGTGCAACTGTGGAGAGAGCACCCAGACAACTCACAGATCAGGCTGTGGCTCCCAAGGACCCTGGCCATGCTCGGACTGGAGATGGTCGTTCCTGAGGTTGGCCGGTCCTTCAGTGGGAAGAACCAGATCGCCGTTGACCGCCGTCCCGGAAACGACGCCCAGCCCAGGAACTCCATCCTCGAAGTCGTCGAACCGGGGTTCCGGGACACCGCCTCCGGCAAGTTCGTTTCCAAGCCGAAGGTCGTGATTGCATCTCGATGAGTACATCCCCCGCCACTGAATCCGCCGCAACACTTCAGCCCGAGCTCGGCCTCCTCCAGCCCCATGTGGCCAATCTCGTCGAGGCCGTTGGGATCAAGGGTCATGCCGAGTGGCTGCGGGACAATGCTCTTCCGCTTCTTGACGTCTGGCTGCCGGCTTTGCTCCTGGTCGGACTCTTCGCGGCACTGGCGGGGAGTTCACTACTCCTCCGCCTCCTTGCGGACTCGCGGGAGCTGCGACGCTATCGAGACCGCCATCGGAAGGGTGATCGCCTGGAGGAGACAGCAGGTAGGTCCACCGGAACGCTGGACCAATGGTGTGAGCTTCTGAGAGAAGCAGGACGCGAGAAGCACGCAATCGGCAACGACACGCTCCAGGAGCTTCTTGCCAGCCGGTATGGGTCGGTTCAGGGTTGGCTGAGTGGCATGCGGGCGACATCCACGATGGTCGGGCTGCTGTTCACGTTTCTTGGGCTCTCCCTGACACTCGCGACTCTGGGCGATGCCCTACGAGTCGACGATGCAGCGGAGGTGCTCGATGCCCTGAAGAAGGTCCGTGGAACCCTGCCCGGACTTGGCACCGCCTTTGCCTCGTCGATCATCGGAGTGGCTCTTGCGATCCTCATCGGACTGGCCGAGACCTTCTTCGGGATGTGGCGGGCCAATCTCACCACCGGGATGGTCACGCTCTCGTCGCGGTGGATCGAGCCGCTGCTGGCAACGCCTCACGGAGCGGACGCCATCCCCAAGCTGATGGACCAGCAGCGGAGGGCGTTTCAAGACGGGTTGCGGGAGCTCTCCGAGCGTCTGACGGCGTTTCACACGGAGTCGGAGACCCGGAACACCGAAGTCGTCGCCCAACTCGTCGCGTCTCAGCAGCACGTCGCAGATCTCACTGAGGCAACGAGCCAGACCGCGACCGAGCTCGGTGGATACGTCGAGAAGCTCCAGGGCCTTCCCGAAGAGAACAGGCAGGTCTGGAAGGGAGTGCTCGAGCGCGCTCGGGTCCAGCACGAGAAGGTCGTTTCCACGATCGATGAGGCTTCCAAGAACGCCTCGGCGGTCTTCACATCGAGCCTGAAGGAGGCGGAGGGCCGTGTCGCCACGGCACTCGGGAGTTTCGAGGAACGCACGACGCCTCTGCTCGCACGGTTGGAGACCTCAGCCACCGGCTTTGCCGAGAGCACCGAGGCGTTCGACAAGCTGATTAGAAGCTCCACGACAGCCCTTACGACGAGCGCAGAGCATGTCCGTGCGCTCGCCAAAGCGGCCGAGCGGTTCGAAATCGCTCTGGTACGGATTGAGGACATCACCGAGAAGAGCCATCAACGCAGGGCCGAAGAGGCAGGCGAGTTCAAGACCGTTGCGGAGCAGATCCTGCCGATGACGGAAGCGGTGACCCTTGCCTCGGGTGTGACGCAGGACGCAGCAAAGCGTCTCGAAGAGCTCCTTGGCGGTCCGCAGATGGAGCGCTATCTACGCGAACTCCCCCGGCTGACCGAACTTGTGACTGAGGAGCGCGAGGCGAGGCTCGCACTCAAGGATGCCGCCACCAGCTTCGGCAAGGTAGCCGAGACCCTGAAGGGGATGGACAACCACGCGTCGCGCTTCGGACAGACCGTGGACCTGATCCGCGCCTCCCATGACAGCTTGACGGCCTCGGTTGCCGACATCGCAGAGGGGAGACTCCTCCCGGTGATTTCCGAGGTCGTCGAGGCCACTGCCCGGCAGGCCTCTGATCGTCACGAGGCTGCTTGGACGGAGCGCTATTCCACGATCCTGAAGGAGCACCACACGGCCTTGGATCAGCTTCGAACATCGATCGACCGCTTGGAGGCCAGACAGGCCGCCGTTCTGCACTGGCTGACCCAGTCGGCCTGGCAGCGGCTGGTCGGACGCACCCCCCGGGGGCGGTGATGTCTTTCGGTGACCGGTCGGACTCCGGTTCACACGCGATGGCCGACCTCTTCGTCGGGATGATGGTCGCGGTCCTGCTCATCCTGGTCGCGCTCTGGCTTCAGACGCTCGCGGACGTGTATGAGATCAGGAAGCTCAAGAAGCTGCAGAAGATCTTCGACGATGCCTTCGCGTCAGTGATCGACGAGGGTGATCCCGACATCGAGATCGATCCGAAGAAGGGCGAGATCACCCTCAAGGCCGATCATCTCTTCCCCAGTGGGCGCTATCGCTTCCTTCCCGATAGGGACTCACGGAAGAGCTTCGTTCGGATCCGAGGGCACATCGCAGAGATCCTCGATGAGATCGACAGGGGCTTCGAAGCGAGTGACGTAGTCGACGGGGAGACAGCTCAGGAGCACGTCGATGTCGTCGTGATCGGCCACACGGATTGCATCCCGTTGGGTGGGCATGTCCTGAGAGACAACTGGGACCTGTCGACCGTGCGCGCGGTCTCCTTGGCGAACTTCCTCACGGAGGAGTGCGACGAGCCGGGCACCTTCGTGTGCTGCGCCGATGGCTCCCTCGACTGCCCACCGGATGAGGTCTCCAGACGGGTCCCCTCGACCTGGCGCGTGATTCCGGCAGGCCGCGGCGAGCTTGACCCCCGTCCCGTGGGCGGGGTTCTCGACAAGAACCTCTGGTCGAAGCCCTGCACGAAGGCCGAGGTCCCCGAGTCGATTCGGCAGTACCAGCGCAGAGTGGTGATCCAGATCGTTCCGCGAATGGACAAGTTCATCGTTCGGTCGATGGCCTCCGAAGGTTCTTGAACGCCGACTTCGATAGACTCCGTCGCAGGCGGAGGTGAACGGGGTGGGCCACAGGGGACGAAGCGAGCGACAGATCGTGGCCGGACCGCTGTCGCCCGCCATCGCGTCGCGGCTCGCCCAGCTCCGCGCCACCCCCGCCACATCCGCCACCCTCCGCGCCGGCGTCACCGCTCACCTCGCCCACGCCCGCCGCGTCGCCGCCGCCGATCCCTTCGTCGACATCGCTCGCGCCGAGCAGGTCGCCGCCGCCTGCCTCGCCTTGCTCGACGCCTGGCCCACCCTCGACGACGACGCCCGCTCCTGGGTCGCCGCCGCCTGCCTCTACTTCGCTGACTCGGACGATGACGAGGATGACTTCGCTTCGATCCTCGGCTTCGACGACGACGCGGAGGTCGTCAACCACGTCGCCGCCCGCCTCGGCCTCGACGTCCACATCGCCCTCTGATCATGCTCGCCTCCCAGACCGCCTACGCCCCCGGCGCCCGCGTCGTCATCCGCGACGAGGAGTGGATGATCCGCCGCGTCCAGGCCGCCCGCGCCGGCTCCGCGCTGCACGTCGTCGGCCTGTCCGAGCTCGTCCGCAACCAGGAGGCGCTGTTCCTCACCGAGCTCGACGACGTCACCGTCCTGCGGCCCGACGAGACCGCCCTCGTGCGAGACGACAGCCCCGGCCACCGGCACGCCCGCCTGTACCTCGAGGCCCTGCTGCGCCGCACCCCGCCCACCGACGCGCGCCTCGTCGTAGGCCACCGCGCCGCCGTCGACCCGACCCCCTACCAGTGGGACCCGGCCGCCCAGGCCCTGCGCCAGCTGCGCCCGCGCATCTTGATGGCCGACGGCGTCGGCCTCGGCAAGACCATCGAGGTCGGCGTCCTGCTGTCCGAGCTCATCCGGCGCGGCCGCGGCCAGCGCATCCTCGTCGTTGCCCTCAAGAGCATCCTCGCCCAGTTCCAGGCCGAGCTCTGGGCGCGCTTCACCATCCCGCTCGTGCGCCTCGACTCCGTCGGCATCCAGCGCGTGCAGGCCAAGATCCCGTCGAACCAGAACCCCTTCCACCACTTCGACAAGGTCATCGTCTCCATCGACACCCTGAAGAAGCAGGAGAAGTACCTGCGCTACCTCGACGACTGCCACTGGGACGCCATCGTCATCGACGAGTGCCAGAACGTCGCCGAGCGCGGCAGCAAGCGGTCCCGGCGCGCGGCCCTTGCGCGCGTCCTCGCCCGCAACGCCGACGCCCTCATCCTGACGTCCGCCACCCCCCACGACGGCAAGGCCGCCTCATTCGCGAGCCTCATCCGTCTCCTCGAGCCCACCGCCATCGCCGACGTGGACACCTTCGAGAAGGACGACATCGGCGACCTCTTCATCCGCCGCTTCCAGAAGGACGTGCGCCACGCCGCGCCGGGCCAGTTCTTCGAGCGGGATGCCCACGCCCTGGACTGTCCCGCCACCCCGAAGGAAGACGCGGCGCTGCAGGCCATCGAGGACGCGACCTTCAAGACCATCGGCCGCTCCAGCGAGACCGGCGCCCTCTTCAAGACCGTCGTCCGCAAGGCATGGCTGTCGTCTCCCGCGGCCTGCATCGCGACGATCGACGAGCGGCTCAAGCGCCTCGCCCGCACCGAGGAGAAGGAGCCCGGCAAGCTCCACCCCGCCCACCTCGCCTCCGACCGGGCGACCCTGGCCGCCATCCGTGCCGCCGCCACCGCCGTCCCCCCGGCCCAGCAGAGCAAGCTGCAGGCGCTGTTCGCCTTCCTGGAAGGGCTCGGGTACGGCAGGGGCGCCGCCGGCGATCGCGTGGTGCTCTTCTCCGAGCGGCTCGACACGCTGGCCTTCCTCGCGGAGCAGGTCGCCACCCGCTTCAAGCTCGCGGTCACCGCCCCCTACAAGGCCGACGGCAAGGGCTGGAAGCGCGGCCCCATCGCCCGGTTCCACGGCGGCCTGCCGGACCAGGAGCAGTACGCGCTGGTCCAGGACTTCGGAAACCGGAACGGCACGATCCGCCTGCTGCTCGGATCCGACGCGGCGTCCGAGGGGCTCAACCTCCACCACGCCTGCCACCACCTGGTGCACTACGACGTGCCCTGGTCGCTCATCACCGTCGAGCAGCGCAACGGGCGCATCGACCGGTACGGCCAGGACGCCGTACCCACCATCCGCTACCTGCTGACGCGGCCCGGCTCCGCCGCGCTGCGGGGTGACCACCACATCCTCAAGAAGCTGACGGAGAAGGCCGACCAGGCCGCGAAGAACCTCGGGGACGTCGCCTGGCAGATGAACCTGCACTCCCCGCTGAAGGAGGAGCGGCGGCTTGTGCAGGCCGTGGAGTCGGGGGAGGACCCGGACGCGGTGTTCGACGATCCGGTCGACGACGAAGGCGACGACTGGCTCGCCGACTTCCTCGCGGACACCACCGCCGCCCGGGACCCGGCCGAGACCACCGCGCCTCCGACTCTGTTCGCCGACGACCTGCGCTACGCCCGCGCCGCGTTCGGGCAGCTCGATCTCGACGGCCACGGAGCGCACGTCGACTGGTTCGAAGCCCTCGACGGCTTCCGCCTGCGCCTGCCGCCAGACCTCGCGTTCCGCTACGGCTACCTGCCCCCCGAGCTCCGCCGCGGCAAGAAGGGCGAGGTGCGGCTCACCACCGACCGCGCCGCGGTGATGCGCGCCTACGCCGAGGCCCGCGACACCGAGTCCGGCTGGCCCGAGTGGGAGCTGTTCTGGGAGCAGCACCCCGTCGCGGAGTGGCTCAACGACCGCCTCCTGGCCACCTTCCGCCGCAACCAGGCCCCGGTGGTGGAGGTCGGCGTCGGCCTGTTGCCCGGCGAGGCGGCGTTCGTCTTCCAGTCGACCCTGTCCAACCAGCGGAGCCAGCCCGTGCTGGTGGACTGGTCCGGCGTGCGCCGCGGCGTCGACGGGACCCTCACCCGGGAGCCCTTCGAGGACCTGGCTCACGCCGCCGGGCTCGACCGCGCGCTCGCCAACACCGGCCGCGGCCTGCCCCTGGACGCCGCCGAGGCCAGCCTTCCCGCCGCCGTGAGAGTGATCCGCGAGCACCTCACGGCCGAGCGCCTGCGCCTGTCCCGGGAGGACGCCGGGCGGCTGCGGCCCGCGCTCCGCAAGCTGAAGGCCTGGGCGAAGGCGTCCAAGGCGCGGCTGGGGCGCGTGCAGGAGGAGATGCTGGTGAAGCGCAGCGATAAGCAGCTCCAGTTGGAGCGTGAGCTGCGCGAGGTGGACCTGCTGCTGGAGGAGCGCACCGCCTGGATCGAGTCGACCATCAAGATCGCCCCCACCCCGTACATCCGACTGGCCGCCGTGCTGGTCCGACCCGCCTGAGGGCGCCGTGGCCACCGAGCTGACCTACGGGATCGACAACCGCGGCGAGTTCTACTCGCACCACTACCTGGACGCGTTGCTGGAGGGCGACCTCAAGCCGCTGCTGGCCCGCTGGAAGGAGGGCGAGAAGGCGACGCCGCCGGTGCGCCCGCCGCCCAAGGCGCTCAACGGCCTGGCCGGCGCGTACTTCCAGGCGCGGGCAGAGGCCGCGGACGTCGGCCCCCATGCTCCGGACGCGGCCCTGGCGATCGCGCACGGGCTGCACGCCCACCTGCTCGAGGCGCTGGGCTACAGCCGCGCCCCCACCGCCGTGACCCTGCAGGACGGCGGCACGATCCCGCTGCTGCACTCCGTCGAGCGGGGCGGCGCGCCGTGGCTCTGGGTGCTGGAGGCGCCGTTCCCGTCCGGGGACGCGGCGGACGCCATGGAGCACCGCCCCCTGTCCGGCCAGCTCCCGCCGGGCGCCGAGGACGCGGAGCTGCCCGACCTGTCCTGGCGGGACCTGCTGGACACGCGGATCTTCCGCGAGGAGCACGCCCCCACCTGGGTGCTCTTCCTGGGCGGCAGCGAGGCGGTGCTCACCCACAAGTTCAAGTGGCCGCGCGGCCAGTCCATCGCCTTCGACCTCGACGCGCTCTACGCCCGGCGCCAGCCCACGGCGTTCCGCGCCATGGCCGGCCTGCTGCACGCCGAGGCCCTGTGCCCCGCCGACGGCGCCCCCATCCACGAGACGCTGGACGAGAAGAGCCACAAGCACGCCGTGTCCGTCAGCACGGACCTGCGGGAGGGGGCTCAGAAGGCCATCGAGCTGCTGGGCAACGAGGCGATCCGCTACCTGCGGACCGAGCGGCGCAAGGGCGTGTTCGGCAGCTCGTCCACGGCGGAGGAGGTGGACCCGCGCGCCCTGACGCTCGAGTGCCTGCGCTGGCTGTACCGCCTGATCTTCCTGTTCTACGTGGAGTCCCGGTCGGACGAGCTGGGCGTGGCGCCCATGAAGAGCGAGGCGTACCGGCGCGGCTACAGCCTGGAGAGCTTGCGGGATCTCGAGCTCGTGCCGCTGACGACGCCCCAGGCGCAGGACGGGACGTACATCGATCGGTCGCTGCGCAAGCTCTTCGCCCTGCTCAACGACGGCCACCCCAAGGACAGCCAGCTCGCGCTGCTGGCGGGCGTGGACGCGGTGGCGTTCCGGATCCACGGGCTCAAGAGCCGGCTGTTCGACGACCGCGAGACGCCCATCCTGGCCAAGGTCAAGTTCCGCAACTGCGTGCTCCAGCGGGTGATCGAGCTGCTGTCGCTGAGCAAGGAGGCGGCGCACCGACCGGGGCGGCGCAAGGACGACGGGCGCGGGCGGATCAGCTACGCGTCGCTCGGGATCAACCAGCTCGGGGCGGTGTACGAGGGGCTGCTGGCGTACTCGGGGTTCTTCGCGAAGGAGGACCTGGTCGAGGTGGCCAACAGCAAGGAGAACGGCAAGCCCGACGCGCGCACGTTCTTCGTCCCCGCGGGGGACCGGCACCTGTACGACGACGAGGAGCTGGTGCGGCACACCAGCGGCCCGGACAAGGGCGCGCGCCGGGAGTACGAACGGGGCACCTACCTCTTCCGCCTGGCGGGCCGCGACCGCGAGAAGTCCGCGTCCTACTACACGCCCGAGGTGCTGACGCGCTGCCTGGTCAAGTACACGCTGCGCGAGCGCATCGGCGTGACGCGGGACGATCCGAGCTGGGTGCCCGCGGACGCGCTGCTGGACCTGACGCTGTGCGAGCCGGCGATGGGGTCCGGCGCGTTCTTGAACGAGGTGGTCAACCAGGTGGCGGAGGCCTACCTGGAGCGCAAGCAGGCCGAGCTGCGGCGAAGGGACCCGGAGCACCCGGGCATCCCCGCGGATCGGTACCTGCGCGAGCTGCAGCGCGTGAAGGCGCGCATCGCCGCGAACCAGTGCTACGGCGTGGACCTGAACCCGCTGGCGGCGGAGCTCGGCAAGACGTCGCTGTGGCTCAACGTGCTGCGGGCGGGGGTGCCGGCGCCGTTCTTCGACGCGCGCATCGCGACGGGCAACAGCCTGGTGGGCGCGCGGCGGGCGGTGTACGCGGGCACGAGCCTGAGGAAGAGCAGCAAGAAGGGCGGGGCCGGCTGGCTGCAGCTGCCGCCCGCGCCTCTGGACGGGCCGCGCGAGTCCGGCGCCGTCTACCACTTCCTGCTGCCCGCGGCGGGCATGGCGGCGTTCGACAAGGACAAGGTCGTCAAGGGGCTGCTGCCGGAGGACGTGAAGCGCATCGCGGCGTGGCGCAAGGGCCTGAACACGGCGTGGTCCGCGGGCGACAAGGCGCGGCTGGAGCGGCTGTCCGCGGTGGTGGACCGGCTGTGGGTCGAGCACGCGGCCAACCGGGCCGCGGCGCTGGCGGAGTGCGACCAGCGGCACCCGGTGTGGCCGGACCCGGAGCCGCCTCCGAGCGGCCGCGGCGACGAGGGCACGCTGCGCGGCGTATGGGAGGACCGGGTCAAGCGGAACGGGGCGGGGCGTCGGCTGAAGCGGGCGATGGACCTGTGGTCCGCGCTGTGGTTCTGGCCGGTGCGGCAGGCGGCGCTGTTGCCGACGCGGGCCGAGTGGCTGGACGACTTGGAGCACGTGCTCACGGCGCCGCCCAGGACTGACTTGAAGACGGCGGAGGACCGGCAGGGGCTGCGGCTGCGGCTGGTGGGGGAGATCGCGGAGGCGCGCACGTTCTTCCACTGGGAGTGGGCGTTCCCGGAGGTGTTCGAACGGGGCGGCTTCGACGTGGTCGTCGGCAACCCCCCGTGGCTCAAGTTGCAGTGGAACGAGGGTGGGATCCTGTCGGACCTGGATCCCCGCCTTGAGATCCGGCGCATGAGCGCGAAAGAGAAGGCGGATCTACGGACTGAGACGCTGAGCGACGACGCGGCGCTGGCGGCGTACGAGGGCGAGTTCGTCGAGCTAGAGGGCGCGAAGGCGTTCCTGAACGACGTGCAGAACTACGCGTTGCTGCGCGGGGTGCAGACCAACCTCTACAAGGCGTTCCTCGTCCGCGCGTGGGACTGGCTGCGTCCGCGCGGCGCCGGCGGGATGTTCCACCAGGCGGGCGTCTTCGATGACCCGAAGGGCGGAACGCTGCGGGCGGCGCTCTACCCGCGTCTTCGGTTCGCGGCACTGGCGAAGAACCAGCTGTCCCTGTTCGAAGGGGTGACCCACCAGCGTCCCTATTGCTTCACGGTCTGGAGTGGCGGGCCCGCCGCGGCTCCGCGGTTCCGATACATCTCGAACCTGTTCCATCCGCGCACGCTGGACGCGTCGCTGGAGCACGACGGCAGCGGCGAGGTGCCGGGCATCAAGACGCGGGACGGGACGTGGGACCTGCGCGGGCACGCCTCGCGCATCGTGGAGGTGGATGAGCAGACGCTGGCGCTGTTCGCGAGCCTCTACGACGGGCCGGGCACGCCAGCGCGGGAGGCGAGGCTGCCGGTCGTGCACAGCGCCGAGGTTCTGTCGGTCTTGAGCAAGTTCGCCGAAGCCACCCGCGTCGGCGTTCCCGGAGAGCTCTGGCAGACGACTCGTGAGTGGAATGAGACCGATCGGCGGGGCGACGGGACGCTCGTGGCAGAAACGCGGCCGCCTCCGGCTCCGAATCAGCTGGTGCTCTCCGGGCCGCACATCTACGTCGGCACTCCGTTCTCAAAGAGCCCTCGGAACCCGTGTCGTCACAATCAGGACTACGACACCGTTGACCACGAGAGCGTGGGAGCTTCGTACCTGCCCCGCTCCAACTATCGCCTGGACGAGAGCACTGCCGACTTCGCGCGGCTTCGGCCTTCCTGGCGAGGGCTCGACCTCAATCGGTACTTCCGCCATGTGAACCGGAAAATGCTCGCCCCGACCGGCGAGAGGACGCTCGTGACTGCTATCGCTCCACGAGAGGTCTGGTCCTTGCACAACGTCGTGACCATGGCTTTCGGCAGGAGTGAAGACCTCGTCCGGTTCAGCGCGTTCACTCACTCCGTTGTGGCTGATTTCTTCGTCAAGTCGTCAGGAAAGGCCGATGCCCAGGCCTCGCTTCTCCGGTTGCTCCCACACCCGAGGCCGGTGCTAGCTGCATCGGCGCGGACGCTGCGCCTCAACTGCCTGACCGTTCACTACGCCGACCTCTGGCGCGAGCTCTACGACACCGCCTTCTGGCTCGACACCCACACCAAGCCCGACGCTCGCCTGCCCGACTGGTCCCACCTCGGCCCCGAGTGGACCTGGGACACGCCGCTGCGCACACCGTTCGCCCGCCGCCAGGCGCTCGTGGAGCTCGACGCCCTCGCCGCCCTCGCCCTCGGCCTCACGGCCGACGAGCTGTGCCTCATCTACCGCATCCAGTTCCCGGTGCTCCAGCAGTACGAGGCCGACACCTGGTACGACCGGCGCGGGCGCATCGTCTTCACCAACAATCGCGGCCTGAACGGCGTCGGTCTGTCCCGCAAGGAGTGGAACGAGCTCAAGGGCGAGCAGCTCGATCCCAACACCTTCGCCGGCGTCGAGCCGCTCCCCGACTGGGCTCACGACGCCCTCGGCCCCTACGAGCCCCCCTTCGACCGCTGCGATCGCGAGGCCGACATGCGTCAGGCCTACGACGAGTTCGTGCGCCGCGGCGTCGGGCCCGAGTCCGCATGATCCCATCCGTCGTCGCCGGTCAGCTCCAGGACGCCCTGGTCGACTACATCCTGGCGACCCTCGCCTTCGACGACCCAACGTTCGCCTCGGCCTTCGAGGCCCAGCTCCGCGGCGACGACGGCCTCTTCCGCGGGCCCTACCTGCGCCTGGGCCTGCCCTTCGCCACCGCGAAGGACGGCGAGCCCAACCCGCTGACCATCCGCCCGGACTTCCCTCCCTACGCCCACCAGCTCCAGGCCTTCCGCCAGCTCTCCACCAGCGGGGACGCGCCGCGCAACACGCTGGTCACCACCGGCACCGGCTCGGGCAAGACCGAGTGCTTCCTGTATCCGATCCTGGACCACTGCGCCCGCCACCGCGGCGCGGGCGTCAAGGCCATCCTCATCTACCCGATGAACGCGTTGGCCACGGACCAGGCGCGCCGCCTCGCGGGCCTCATCCACGGTGACGAGCGTCTGAAGGGGATTCGCGCGGGCCTGTACGTCGGCGGCGGCGACCAGTCGCTGCCCAGCCACATGGGGCCGGACCACCTCATCGAGAACAAGCAGGCCCTGCGCAACGAGCCGCCGGACATCCTGCTCACCAACTACAAGATGCTCGACTTCATGCTGCTGCGGCCCGACGAGCGCCGGCTGTGGCAGCACAACGCCCCGGACACGCTGCGCTACCTCGTCATCGACGA
>ENA-OWNT01001732-OWNT01001732.1-seawater-metagenome-genome-assembly--contig:-NODE-1732-length-25827-cov-5.576544_pt1 | contig 25827 bp, 35 predicted proteins | sample MGYA00238136_ERZ651165 | MGnify/ENA primary metagenome ERZ651165 (study PRJEB26861, sample SAMN08777766) | seawater metagenome | isolation source: coastal seawater | place: USA: Florida | collected...
TGTGCATCAGGGTCTCGAGCTGGTCGAGCGCCTGAAGCAGGCTCCGCGTCTCTCGGTCGTGCTTCGCCATCCGACTCGGATCCTAGCAGCGGTGGGAGCAAACTCGACGCCACCTTCGCTACCGGAGACGCCATCGCCGTGAGCTCGACCAACGTCGAGGACGCCCGCTCTCGCTGGCCCAGCGCCGTCCGGGCGACGACCTCCTCGAACAGGCGGTTGCTCCACCACGGACTCTCTTCTCCGACGAACCCAAGCTCGTGCAGCGCCGCCTCCAACGCGAAGCGCTGATCCTGTTCCTCCTCGGCCCGAAGTCCCGCGCGGATGGCCAGGCTGGCGATGCCGATGCGCGCGGGGTCCTGTTCGTCCTTCGGAGCCCGGGCCAGCACGGCTTCCCACGCGAGGCGGGCGGCCCGCTCATCGCCGAGGGCCAGCTGGATCGGAGCCGCGATCGCGTACACCGAGGGCTCCCGCGGCGCGGCCGTGGCGGCGAGCGACAGCTTGTTGGCCAGGCTTTGAAGGGTGTTGCGATCGGTCGACGCGAGCCGTGGGCCCGCAGTCGGGGCCCCCGCAGTCGGGGGTCCGAACCCTGGCACAGCCTGCACCGGAAGCGCCAGGCGCTCGAGGATCGGGGTGGCGATCCTCCGGGCTTCCTCCGCCTGTTCGCGCGCCGCGCGGACCGGAGCCACGGCGACGCTTCGATAGAACACGACGCCGGCGATCAGCAGCGCCAGCGCCACGAAGGGGGTGAGGCGGCGGCGCCGGCGCTCGACCTTGCGCCGGCCGCTGCCGTCCTCCCGGCGGCCCTCGTCGTCGCGGTAGCGGCGGCGGTCACCGTCGCGCCGGTCGCCGGAGCGGCGATCCTCGGAGTCAGCCGTGGCGCCGCCGGAGTCCGGGGAGTCGGGGGAGTCGGGGGAGTCGGACATCTGCGGGCCCGATGCTAGTCCACCCCGCAAGCCAGGGGCGGGGTGTGCGAAACCCGGGGGAGACACGCTGTCTCCCCCCCGCGGTGAACCACCCAGGCCCCCGCAGTGGCGCGGAACCAGGGGGAGACACGCTGTCTCCCCCCGGCAGTGGGCCACCCAAACCCCCGAACTGGCGCGGAACCAGGGGGAGACACGCTGTCTCACCCCGGCAGTGGGCCACCCAAACCCCCGAACTGGCGCGGAACCCGGGGGAGACACGCTGTCTCACCCCCGCAGTGGGCCACCCAAACCCCACACGTGGCGCGGAACCAGGGGGAGACACGCTGTCTCCCCCCGGCGGTGGGCCACCCAGGCCCCCGAACTGGCGCGGAACCCGGGGGAGACACGCTGTCTCCCCCCGGCGGTGGGCCACCCGGGCCCCCGAACTGGCGCGGAACCCGGGGGAGACACGCTGTCTCCCCCCAGCTGTGTCGTTGCACCCGGGAGGGGGGGCCGTCTCATCGAGAAGTGGGGGATCAAGGGTCTCGGAGGAACGTGTGGTGATCGGCCGGCGATCGATCGGCAACCACGGTGGTTCTCTCAGAGCCACCGTGGTGATCGGGTGGTCAGCCGGGCTCCTCGTCGCTCGGGTCGTTGAAGCGGCCCCGCTGGGGTGGCTTGCCGACAAACGCCTCGTAGAGCCAGTCGGAGGACGACTTGTTGAGGAAACTGGAGATGCCGAAGGCGTCGAGCCGGAAGACGAGCACAAGGTCGGTCCGGGTGACGAGCTCGCCGACGAAGCTGTTCCAGTGCTCGAGTGTCCGCCGCTTCTTGTCGACGACGAGCCACACGCCACTCATCCGGTGCCACCACTCGACGCCGGCATCCTGCGCAAGCGCCCGCGTCACTCGGTTCTCTGTCTCGACATCCAGCTCCGTCGCGAGCAGGACCCACCGATTGCTTCTACTCATTGTCGGCCTCGCTGACGGGAGGCGGCTGCTCGATGGCGACGAACTCGACCTGGCGGGGCACTGGAGGAGCGATCGTGAGGTCTGAGTGGACGATGCCCCCGTGGCTGTCGCCGGAGACCCTCTCAATGATCATCTGGTGAAGGTTCGTCTGTTCGGAGCGGAGCAGCTCCGGTCGATGAACCAACAGCAGGGTCCAGACCACGAAAGTGGCAGCTGTCAGCACCATCGCGAAGACAACCACTGCGGTGACCAGTCCGGATGACAAGCTCGACGAGCCGATCGCAAACGCTGTCACCGTCGTCGTACAGATGACCAGCAGCAGCGCTGGCCTCATCGCGGTTCCGCGACGCGCCTCGGAGACCGCAGCGACCAGGCGCTCGAGTACAGACATCGCCTCGTAATACCACGCGGCGCCAGCCTCAAGGAGCCACCGGCGCGTCGAGCGAAGACGTGGTTCTCTCAGAGCCATGGTGGTGACCTCGCGGCGGGCTATCGAGAGCGGCGCACCCGGTCCGCGAGGGCGTCACCCGCACTCCGCATCCGCTGCAGCGCCGTGACGGGCGAGGCGACGTCCAGTCGAGGGCTGCGGGCGCGAGCCCAGTCCGCGAGCAGACTGCCCGTCTGGTCGTCGAGCTCGAGCGCGGCGTGCTCGTGTGTCCCCAGCGTGGCCATGAGGATGCCGGGCTCGCCCGCCTTGAACGAGCCCTCGACCTCCCAGCCGGCGTAGCCGTTCGCCTCGAGGAGCTGCGCCATCCGGTCGACCTCGCGCACCAGGTCATCCGCTGCGCAGTTGGCGAAGACGTGGGGGAAGGCGAGCGCGCAGCCCATCGACTCGGCCTTCGAGCCGTCGCCGCTGTCGCAGGTCTCGAACCCGTGCTCCTGGAGCAGCTTCACCAGGTCGCGCACGCCGGTGTCGATGGTGTTGATGTCGAACACGACGGGCCTGGCGCCCTCGATGAGGGGCTCGAGCAGGAACGCCGCGACCTGAGCGGCCTGGTCCTCGTCGAGCGGCTCGAGAAGGCCCTCCTCGATGTGGAAGAGCTCCACCTTGTCGAGGCCGAGCAGGTCGGCGACCTCCTCCAGGGAGGCGCCAGCCGCGACCCTCATCCATCGCAGGCGAGTTCCAAACCTCATCGGCTTCATCCAAGCCACCACATGAAGGCAGCGCCGGCAGCGAACGCCACGAGGATGAGGACGCCCGCCACGGCTGCCCACGCCTTGATCGCCGCGACGATGCCGCCCATCAGCCAGCACCCCCGCCCGAGCACGCCAGGAGGCTGCCATCGACCGTCGGCCCGACGGAGGCCATCCCGCCGAACGTTCGGAGCTGCGATGCCCTCGACCTGGTTGTGCTTGTCCCGAGCGTCTGCGCGGTGCGCTCTGCGGATCCTCTTCGGCATGCCGAGGAACCCGACGTGCTCGGGCGGGGGTGCTGCATCTGTCTATGCGCCCAGTCGCGGGCAGTAGTGGATGCCGAGGCCAGTCAGGACCACAGAGTCGGGCTGACCGTTCGTGAACTCGGCTCCGATCCGGTTGAACTTGGCCAGGGTGTGCGCCTGGTCTTCGCCATCGCTGTCGATCTGCGTGGGAACGCTGCCGGGGTAGATGGAGCCCTTCCCAGACAGGTCTGCCCAGTCCCGGGTCTCGGACGTTGCGTAACGCGCCAGAGCGCCCATCCCGTTGGGGTGGGCCTGCAGCCCGATGCTCTGGACGCCCGCGATCGTGATGGGGGAGGCGCCGGGGCTCTGGTTGTTGTCCACCCGGAACGCGTTGTCGCCCGCGAGCCGGCCGTAGATGGCGCGGGACCAGTAGCCGAGCGGATCCTCGCCGATCGACACCATCACGAACGAGTCCGTCTGGGTCTTGACGAAGGAGGCGAACGAAAGGACTGCAGCCCAGTGATCGTCGGGATGCAGCGTGAGCTCGAAGTGGCTGGCGAGGTCCGCCAGGGAGGGTGCAAACCAGGCGCTGTTGACGCCGTTCGCTGACGGGTCGATCACGAGCCCGACCCCGGCGACGAGAGCGAGTTGACCGCCACCACTCCAGGTCCCGCTCTCCTCCCACGCCATCGAGTAGCCGTCGATGCTGACGCTGGACGCACCGGCGAGGGAGACGTTCCCCTGCGCCTTGAGATCTGCATTGAGCAGAGCCCGCCACCCCGTGTTCGCGGCTGGAGCGCCACTCGGCTTGAAGAACGGCATCGACTACGTCCAGTAGGTCAGCAGGCAGACCAGCGGGCCGCCGGCGATCTGGGCGTCGAACCCGATCGGCGCGGACGTCGGCTCCATCCCCTGCCGCATCTGCCAGATCCCGGTTCCGGCCTCAGAGGCCGTGATGCCAGTGCTCTCGCCGTCGATGGTCAGCGGGCGGATCCCGATCTCCGCCGAGCTGCTCCCCGCGGGCGCGGACAGCGTGACGTCCGTCGCATGCTCAGGGATGGTGAAGGCAGCCGAGCCGGCGAACGCAGCGGGCACCGTGACGTCTTCGTAGTTGGGTCGGCGACTGGCCATGGAGCTCCTCACGCGCGCGCGTGTAGTAATGGAGTCCTGAGCGTCCCACGCGCTGAGACAGCCGCTGTCACAACGTGTTGAGGCTGAAGTGCCGGATGTTGTGGTCGAGCGGCTCTTCCCGCACCGCCAGGTCGAGGCCAGCGGCCTCGATGTCCTTCAGGTACCGGACGACCGTTCGGGGCGAGACCCCGAGCTCCTTGGCGAGTTCGTAGCGAGTCCACTCGCGTCGCCGGAGCAGCAGGATGCAGCGTGCAACGCCCTGGGATGCTCCTCGGCTCACGGCTGCTCCCGAACGAAGGGCTCGAGCTCCGTCGATCGGCGGAGGTAGAGCGGGTGCCGCGGGTGGCCGTCGATCGTCATGCCGAGGCAGCCGATCGGGCGCCCCGCCCACGCAACCGACGGCGTCCCGGACAGCATCTTCAGGACCTGGTCCACACGGGCGCGAGCTCGCTTCCCGGCGGCGCCCCAGCCGACGACGATCTGCTCGGCGCCCCACGCAGCCCTGAACAGGTAGCGGTCGTTCTCCAGGCCGATGACGTCCTCGAGCCGGGCGTGGTCCGGCGTGTGCCGATGGGCCGACCAGAGATCCGCGGGCTTTGTCGCGATCCGGCCGTAGAGGTTGCACACCTTCAGGTCGGTGTAGCCCCAGCTCTTCGAGAAGCTGACGACCCGACGGACCGTGTTGTCGTCGCGCTGGACGCCAGCGGTGGAGGGGTTCAGGAGCACCCAGAGGATCGTCCGACGCTGGGCTGGCGCCCCCATTGGCGGCACGCTCCACGCCCGCTCGAGGAGGTAGCGAAAGCGGCCGTCGTCACTGAACGTGGCGCCTCGGGTCCCGCCCGTTGCGTGCTCGGCCCCAGAGACCAGTGCGAGCTGGCTCATGCGACCGTCTTCCCGGCGAGCGCACGGGCCCACTCGTTGCGGACGGCGACGAGCGTCTGGGCGTTGAGGGTCCAGAGCCCTTGCATTCCCCGGCACGGGACAGGGTTGGGGAGCACGACCAGCTGGTCGAGGATCCAACCGAAGGTCCCGGCGCGGCGATTGAGCCAGGGCGAGTCCCAGTCCGGCCCGATCGCGCCGTAGCTCGAGCTCGCCGTGTAGGTGGTGACCGTCTCGGTCCCCTGACGCGCGACGCCCAGCAGACGAACGACCGCGACGATCGCTCCGGTCGGCATGTTGTGGAGCACGCTGAGGTCATCGGGAAGGGCGAGCTCGGGCCGGGTCTGGAACCGGATCGCGTCTTGGAGCTCCTGCTTGGCCTCGACGTCGAGGGTCTTCCCGGCGTGGATGGCGAGGTAGCCGCCGAGGAGGTTGTTGGGCGGGGCCCAGGTGCGGTTCTCGACGTCCTTGCCGAGGTGGGCGATTGCGGTCGCCCATGGTTGGCGGAGGGTCAGGCCCTTGATCGGTCGCGTGGTCATCAGCAGCAGCTCCAGCTTCAGCAGGGATGGGGAGGTCAGAAGATCCGGCTCAGGGCTCCATGGGCGACGCTGCCGCAGCGAGGGCAGCGCTCCCCGGGGTCGAGGGCGCACTGGCAGCACAGGCCGGGTCCGTGCCAGCAGCAGGTTGGGGAGCAGGCGTGGGCCTCGTCGCAGCCGCACTCGTTGCAGCTGAGGGGGCGCGCTTCGGTGACCTGGACGCCGCGGAACTCGATGGTGGTGGTCGGCGCAACCGGCTCGGGCCAGGACAGCGTCCACAGGCCGTCCCCCACCAGGTCGTCGTCGTTGTCGGTGGGTGGATCGAAGACTTCCAGGGCGTTGACGGGGTTCACGTCGCCCTCCGATGCCGCGTGGTCACACCGAAGCCGACCCGCTCGAGCTCCTCCACGTCCCGCAGCCGGTGGCCCAGGCAGCGCCGCCACAGCCTCGGCTCCTTCGCAGGAGGTCGGCAGACGCCACGAGCCGCGAGCTCCAGGTCTGTCGCGGCGACGGTGCGCTCGGTGTCGAAGAACCCGTCGGCGACCATCGCGAGCAGTACTCGCTTGAGGTCGCGGGAGAGGTCCGGGGGGAGGTGGCTCCGACGGCGGGGGGCCTTGCCGTTGACCTGGTAGGACCGCGCGCCCTTGCGCCCGTGGGCCGTGGTGTCGAACCACTGGACGAACCGGCGAACCATCGCAACCCGCCAGCCCTTGACCGCAACGTCGGCGGGGCGCGTGACCCCACGCCGCTCGACCTCGGCGTCGATCTCGCGAGGCGTCCGGCGGCAGTCGAAGAACCCGTCATCGAGGGCCGCGTTGAGCTGCTGGCGGAGACTCCGCTCGAGCGTGGTGCTCATCCACGAGCGCGTCGCAGTCGTTGTCGGCGCGGTCGCGATCGAGGGACGTGACGCTGGCGTCGTCGTCGCAGTCGTTGTCGCGGCAGGCTGACTGAACTCCTCGGGCTCGCAGTCGAGGCACCCCGGGCAGGGCTCTCGCACCCCCGGCGGTACGGTCGCCTTGCCGTATGGACGGACTCCCAGCCGAAGGTGCCCAGTCCCCCGGCAACGGAACGCGAACGTGGGCGTGAAGACGGCCTTGGGCGCCGCCGCTGCCGCTGGCGGGTCGGGTAGCGCGGCCCGGCCCCGGAGGGCGCCGCGAAGGAGGCCGAGCAGCTCGCTCTCGATCGCCGAGCTCGGAACCCGAAGCTTCCTGAGCTTCTGGCCGTTTGCGGTCGTCGAGATCTGCGCCTGGCCATGCTGCTCGACGAGCTCGACCTTGATGTGGGTCTTGCGCATCACAAAGAGCTCCCAGGCAGGCGCTGCTTCTCGATCTCCGCCAGCTTCACGAGGCGCCGCCAGCTCCGGTAGCGCATCGTCTGCCGCTTGTTCCACCGGTGGAGGACCTCGTCGTCCTCGACGTCCATGTCGCGGAGGAGCTTGCTCTCGAACGGCGTCAGGTATGGGGCGCGGCGAGCTCGCCGCACCCGCTCGAGCACGGCGTCGACCTGGTTCTCGGGGCGCCGCATGACCATCGCCTCGAGCCCCTCGTGGAGCTTCATCGCCTGGCCCCGCGTCTGCGGCCACGGCATGCCCTTGCAGACGCTGCCCATCTTGTTCTTGATCCACGAGCGGAGCTCGGACCGCCCCCAGCCGAGGAGGCCCGCGAGCTGCAGGAGCGCCTGGCCCTGCTCGCGAGTGACGGTCGCCGCGCTCGACTCGGTGGCGTCGCGCCCCGCCCGGGTGTTCTCCCGGTAGTCGGCGTTGGCGGCCTGCTCGGTCTTCCGCCTCTTCAGCGCGTCCCGCCGCTTCGCGTCGTCGACCTTGCCGTTGAGCAGGGCGAGGACTCGCCGCGCCTGGGCCGGCGTGAGCTTCCTGGTGGACGTCTGGCCGGACTCGTCCAGGACCATCTTTCGCAGGATGGTCTCGGCGGTGTCCTTGTCCATGCCCTCGAGCTTCCTGAGTCGCCCCAGGGCGCTGAACATCGGGCGTGTCCACTTCACGTGTGCGGGTGCGCGCGCGCCCATCAGACGTCGTCCTTCCCGAGCTGGTAGGCCTCCTCGAGCACCTCGCGGAGCTCTCGGGTCGCGCTCTGCATCCGCCATCGCTCCTTGTTCAGGGCGCCGTAGGCGAACGCCGACATGTGAGCGACGGCGTCGTCGACCAGGGCCTCGAACCGCTCGCGGCCGCTGAGGACGTCGTCGACCCGCTGCCCGAGCAGGTCGGGGTCCACGAGCTTGGCGGCGTCGTTCTGCTCGAGCGCGAGCTGCTCAGCCGGCTCCGGCGCCTGAGTGCGGCGGGTCTCGGCGGCGAGCTTCGAGGCGCAGCTGCGGCACCGGCCGGTGCTCAGCTTCTGCTTCCCGCTGCCGCAGTCGCAGAGCAGCTCCTGGACGGACGCTGGCGTCTCCTTGCGCGCCCTCACGACTGCCACCGGTTCCTGAAGTCGACCAGGTCCGCCTCGAGCAGGTGTTCGGCCGTGGACAGGTCCTCGACGGGGATCTGGCGCTCCTCGGCCGTCGATCGAGCGGCGGCGACGACGAGGCGGGCCTTCTCCTCCGCCGGCAGCAGGTGCACGTGGCGGGCGAGGTCGAGCTCCCACGGCCGGGCGCGGCCCCACCGCTGCTCGGCGGCCGCGCTCCGGTAGTCGCCGAGGTGGACCATCTCGGTGACGAGAGTCCGCTTGTCCAGGTACTTGACGATCAGCTTCAGCCGGCGCGGAAGAGGCCAGGGAAGGCCGAGGCTCTGGTGGACGTGCTCGTCCCAGGCCTCCTCGATCGCGCCGTACGCCGGCATCAGCGCCTTGAGCCTTGGGTGGATGTCGCCCAGGACGTACTCGGCAGCGTCGTGCCCGGCGAACAGCCCCAGCACCGTGCTGGGCACCTGGCGGCGATGACCGAAGAGGATCCCCAGGGCCAGGTGGTCGAGCACGGTCCAGTCGTGGGCACCCCCGTAGCGGCGAACGCGGGACAGGTGCACGCAGACGTCCCGCCAGGTCACCCGCGTATAGGTGGGGTTGCTGTAGACGACCGGCTGTCCCGAGACCGTGCAGCTGTCGGCCAGCGAGAGCGAGGCCGGGTGGTTGGGTCGGTGGTTCATGAGCTCCTCCGGTTCCAGGCGGCGATCGCGCCACTCCTGGCTTCGGCCTCGCGCTTGGCGGGCCGCAGCTTGCTGTTCCGAGTGGGCCCGCGGACGGAGGCCCCGCAGGGGCACTCCACGAGCACGAAGGCGTGGGCGTCGCGCAGGCGAGCGTCGTCGCCGCCGCAGAACGGGCACCCCTTGAGCGGGTCCATCACGCGACCCCCTTCGCCGCGGGCTTCGCGGGCAAGCGCTCGGCGAACCGGTCGGTCCGCGGGTCGGCGTAGAACTTCGAGGTGGACCCCACACGCTTCACGCCGCAGACCGCGAGCGTCTCGTCGGACTCCTTGGCCAGGGCCTGGAAGTCGACGGTCTTGTGGACGGCGATGCAGTGGGTCAGGCCGAGCTCCTCGAGCTTGGCGATCAGCGCCTTCTCCTTGGCCTGCTTGTCGCGCGTGAACGGGCTGATCTTGTTGCTGCTGCCGTAGCGGAAGCCAACACGGCCGTGGGTCAGGTCGAGGCTCTCACGCTTCTCGTTGCGCCATGCCTCGTGCTGCTTGTTCGCCCAGGTCTCCAGCTTCCGCTTCAGCGACTTCATGGTCTTGGTGATGGCGTCGATGGGCTCGCGGTAGCTCTCCTTGATCTCGGCGACCTGGTTGTCGCGCTCGAGCTTCAGCGCCTCAGCAGACCGGGTGGCAGCGCCGAGCCGGTACATGGCGATCTCGGCCTGCTCCTGGGTCTTGAGGGTTCGCGGGAGCTCCTCGTCGCTGGTGCTGGGGTCGGTGACCTCGCTCATGTGTGGCTCCGGGGGTTGGGGTTGGGGAACGAACGGGAGAGGACCTCCATGACGCGCGCGTCGCGGCGGGCCATGAGCTGGGCCATGTGAGCGAGCAGCTGCAGGCCGCTCGCGTTCAGTTCCGCGGCGAGCTCCTCGAGCTGGCGGAGATCCGCCATGGAGATCGGCAGCTCCGCGGCCTTGCGGTCCCAGCCCTCGACCCACGCGCGGGCCTGCAGCGAGCCCTCGGGGTAGTTGAAGCTGTCGCGGGCCTGGCCCCGGCTGGCGGCCGTGTAGCCCTCCATCTGCAACGAGATCTCCATGAATCCGGAGTCCGTGACCCGCACGGCCAGGTCCCTGGCCAGGTCCAGCGTGCTGACGGCGGAGGCCATCAGCACGCCGCCACGAGCGCGGCGGTGACCCGCTTGCTTCGCGTCTTCCGAGCCTGCTGGATGGCCTGCGAGCCAATGGCGTCGATCCAGAGGGGGTAGACGGCCCCGCGTCGGGCCAGTGCGTTGATGGCGTCCTGCTGGAAGACGTCGGCGAGCCCGCGCCCGGCCAGCCGAAGCCGGAAGTCCAGGTACGACGCGATCTCCGCGACCCCGAACTGGGGCAGGTCGACGATCCGCGTGCGGCCCGTCAGCTCCTTCACGCGTGGGTCGCTCTCGAGCTTCTCCCGCAGGCTCAGCTGCCCGACCAGCACGACGCTCAGGGACTTCTCGTAGGTGTAGGAGTCCCAGATCTCCTTCACGGCGATGAGACCGCGGAGGACCATGCGGTGGGCCTCGTCGATCCACAACGTGGTCAGCTCGCCCTCGCGCCGCCGCTCGTCCAGCAGCTTGCGCAGAGCCTCGCCCCGGTGCTCGGCCGAGCTCGAGTACATGTTCCCGCCACCGAGGTCGCGGAGCATCGCCGCAGACAGCGCGCCCTCGTCGATCGAGGCGCGGTTGAGGTTGCCGGGCGTGAGGAACCGGACCTTGAGGGACGCGTCCTGCTGCAGCTGCCAGTGCAGGCGCCGGAGCAACGTCGTCTTCCCGGCGCCCACGTCGCCGACGACGGCCACGATCCGGCGGCGCCGGACGGCCTTCAGGACAGCGCGGTCGACGAAGGTGGTGCGGTCGCACGTCCAGGTGCTGCTCGCGGGGATCGGGATGTCGAACGGGTCGTCGGCCAGGCCGAAGTACTTCAGGTCTGGCTCATCGAGGTCGGTGCGGCTGGGGATCACGAACTTCTCCTTGGGCTTCGCAGCCCGCTTGGTGGGTGACGAGCCGACGACGGCCCAGGGGTTCTCGGGAACGGCGATCCCCTTCGCGGTCAGGACGGCGCGGATGTGTGCGGTCCGGTCCGGCTGGGGCTGGCGCTGCCCGGTCAGGTAGCGGTGCATCGAGCCGTGCGCGACGCCGGTCAGTCGCGCGGCCTCGCGCTGAGGCATGCCCGCGTCACGGAGTGCGTCGGCCAGGGCGGTGCGGTCCATCTCAGGCCCGCTCTCGTGCGACCAGGCGCTCGGCTGGACCCGGCTGTGCCTCGCCGGGGGCGGGGTAGACGACCGTGGTCTGCGGGTACTCCTTCAGCACCGCATCCCAGATGAGCGGCGGGACTCCGCACCACGCCACCAGCTCCGGCGGCGCTCCCTGGCGCCACGCCGCGGCGACCAGGTCCCGACAGGCCGCCACGAAGTCGCCCTCGGGCGACAGCGGGCGCCGGGCGAGGATCTGGTGCCATGTGCAGAGCACGAGCTCGCCGCCGCTCTCGCTCCGGATCCAGTCCAGGTGCTGGTCAAGCTGCTCGCCGGAGCGGTTGACCGGCGGCGAGGGCGGGAGGGGCTTTGGCTCGTGGCCCATGCCGATCCGGGCCCACGCAGCGTCGATCTCCTGTCGGGTCAGCCCACCGCGGACGTACGGCAGCACGATGAGCTCCTCTCCGTTGAGGAGCACGACACCGCCGCCGCGCTCGCGCACCTGGGCGCAGATCGCCGCGAGCTTCGAGACGGGATGGACGGTCTCGAGGAGGGGCATCTCAGGCCACCTCGCCGTCGAGGAGCTCGTCCTCGAAGTCGTCCGTGGTGAAGAGGCTCTCCACGTCCTCGAGGTCGGGCTCCTCCGTCACGCGGATGGTGCGCCAGGCGCCGAAGAGGTTGTCGATGGAGTAGGTGGTCCGCACGCCGTGGTCGGCCTCGACCTCACCGCGGACGTCGGCCTCGACGGACGTGACGTTGTCGTGCCACTCGTGCGGGTCCAGGTCGCCGTCGAACACGGCGTCCTTGATCGCCTCGCCCATGCGCATCGGCGGGACGCCGGTGCCCACGAAGACGAGCCGGCACTGGATCGCCACCTCGACGTCAACGGCGATCCGCCGCTGCGTGAAGTTGTCCCACTCGCACTTCGAACACGTCAGCCGACCCGTCGGCGTGAGCGTCTCTGGGTCCGGCTCGCCGAGCAGCTCGGTCCAGCCGCATGCGTTGCAGTCCTGATCGAGACTGAACCAGGGAGTCGCTTCGGAGGGAGTCGTCGGGGTCTCGGTCGTGAAGGTCGGGGGCATGGGGAGGCTCCGTTCGGATCAGGCGGTTCGGCTTCCTCCGAACCAGTGATTGAGGGATGAGCTCTCGAGCTCGGAGAGGACGTCGTCGAGCAGCGGCTCGACCTGGTCGGAGGGCACGCCGTCTGCGACGCGCTCATCGATGAGCGCCGCGACCTCCGCGGGCAGCTCCTCGACACCCACGGCGACGAGGCGGGCCTGGGCGCGCAGCCGGACCTGGAGGGCATCGACCACGGGCGCGGCGGGCAGGGCCTCGTCTGCGATCGCGGGCGCACCCTCAGGGGTGATGAAGGTCGGCGACGACTCGGCGGCCGTGAACGGCTCGGCGAGCCAGATCGGGTTCTCCTCGCTCTCCCGACGCAGCTTCTGCGCGAGGTTGAGCGGGTGGCCGGCTCCGCCCTCGCTCCCGATCTCGTGATGGCGGGCGCCGACCAGGTACCCCCCGGCGTTCCGACGAAGGACCGTGACGACGAGCTCCTCGCCGCGACAGCTCAGGACCCGCCAGCGGTTCTCCGCGTAGGGGTACTCGAGGACCGTGACCTTCTCGCCGGCGTACACGTTGCCGGACACGGCCAGGGGCCGGTTGTCGACGGAGATGTGGCCGTTCTCGTCGACTTCGCGGGTGATCGGGTTGGCGTGCGCGAGCCGCACGAAGCGACGCCAGTCGGGCGGGACCCGGAGGGCAGCGCGGTCGATCCCCAGCCAGCAGTGCACTCGGGTCTTGCCGTGCCGGCTGTGCAGGTGCTCGGGGGAGCAGTTCAGCTCGAAGGCGAACGCTTCGGCCCGGGCGTTCAGCTCCTCGAGGGTGCGCGCCGGCGAGAAGCGGAGCCGGGACTCGAACAGCGACTCCCAGATGTTGTGGGCGACCTCGACGGCCCCGGAGGCCCGGGCGTTGCCGGCACCGTGCAGCTCGAGCTTCACGTCCAGGAGCCGGAGCAGGTTCTTCGTCGTCGTCGCCTTGAAGGCGGCGCCCTGGTCGGCCAGGAGCAGCTCGGGCACGCCGTGGAACGGCAGGTCACCCCGGCCCTCGAGGGTCCACGCGGAGTGCAGGAAGCGCGTCAGGTCCGCGGGGTTCTCGCCCGGCGCGTTGAAGTACTTCACCCAGATGACGCCACTGAAGTGGTCCACCAGCAGGTAGCGGTGCAGCTTGCTCTTGCGGCCCACCTCCTGCTCGGGCTTGTACTGCGGGAACTCGTGCTGGGCCGTCAGGCCGTCAGGGCGAAGGAACCACTGCCGACAGATCGACATGTCCACGACGTGCACATGGTTCGGGCCCTTCGTCGTCCGCACGATCGCGAACCCGCGGGAGCTCAGGTTCCTGCGGCCCAGCCCCAGGTCCTGCAGGGCGCGCGCGAGCGTGGCCCGGGAGGGCGCCCACACGTCACGAGGGGGAAGCCGTCCGTCGTCACGGAGCAGCCGGACGGCCGTCTCGAGCGAGGTCTTGATCCCGCCGAGGTTGTCCTCCGTCTGCTGCTGCGCCTGAGCGATGAGCAGGGCCTGCTCGCGCGTCACCTTGCGGCTCGGCGCTGCCTTGCGGGCCTCGCCGCTCTGCGCCTGGGCGTGCTCACGCAGCTGCTTGCGCAGGTGGGCGACGGTCAGCCCGAGCTGATCCGCGTGCACGGCCAGGCGCCGAGACCGGTCGGACCGGCCGAGCCCCTTGAGCTCGCGGGTGATCTCCTCGAGGGAGTCGTGACGCAGAGGTGCCTTCACCGTCCTACTCCTCCTCGCTCACGACCTGCAGGTGGGGAGGCTGGGGAGCGGAGGTGGTGTCGTCGTCGTCGTCGCCGTGGAGGCCGGGGAGGGACTCGGGGAACTCGGCCATGTAGCCGGGAGACTCGGCGGCCTTCTGCTTGAGCTCCGCGAACGCCTTGCGCGCCTCCTCCTTCGCCCGATCCCGGGAGGTGCGCTGGCCCTGCTCCTTGAAGTAGCGCCGCACCGCGTCCGTCTCGGTGTTGAACGGGTCGCGCACGTTCCAGCGGTAGAAGCTGTTCTCCAGGGGGAGCAGGCCGCCCGCCGCGACCAGCTCCTCGACCGCCTGGTCGCGGCTCTCGGGCGTCCAGCCGTGGGACCAGACGTCGGAGACGTCGATCTGGTCGCCCTCGCGGACACCGGTCATGCAGACCCAGACGGCCCCGCAGAAGTGCAGCGCGTTCTCGGAGAGCTTGACCTTGCGGTTGTTGATCTCGACGGACGTCGGCAGCGCCTTGGTGCGCCGGATGGACGCGGCAGCCAGCAGGCTCTCGAACTCGCCGAGCCAGCGGCGCAGCCCCTCGACGGTGGCGCTCGCCCGCGAGTAGATGAGCGGCTCGCACTCGCCGAGGTCCAGGTCGTTGGCGAACAACCCGTACAGAGCCGCGAGGTCGAGCTCGGTGTGACGCCACCGCTGCTGGATCGTGGTGGGGACCTGGTCGGTGGCGACCTTGCCGTAGACGACCTCGCGGAGCTCCTTGCGCTGCCCCTCGAAGGCGCTCTCGGCCTCCTGGGCGCGCTTGAGGTAGGTGGTCGACTTCTCCTTGAGCTTGCGCAGGCTGCGCTTCATCTCGCGGACCGACATGTCGTCGAACCGGTCCAGGTCCAGGTCCTCGACCGTGCCGCCTTGCTCGAGGGTCTCGATCTGCTCGTCGTCGAAGTTCGCGAGCAACTCGTAGACCTTGCTCGGGCCCAGCCGGAGCACACGCTCGTGGTCCTGCCCGTCCGCAAGGAGGCGGTGGGCGATTTTCAGGAGGTTGTAGCCAGTGCGCTTGCCCAGCTTGAGGTCGTTCGCGAGCCACTGCTCCCATCCGACCTTCGGGAGGACGTCGTAGGCGTAGGCCACTCTGCGCGCGACCTCGGCGAGCGCCGTGCTCGCCATCTGGAGCCAGTACAGGGTCTCGGACGTCAGCTGGACGAGCGTCAGCTCGCGGCCCTGCCCCCACCGCTCGTGCGCCGCCGCGAGGCGGTCATCGATGGCGCGGGCGAGCTCGCGGCTCTGCTCCGCGTCATGCACGAGGTCGGGGGTGATCGGGTTGGCGACGTCGAGGGTCTCGACGGTCTCGGACGCGCTCATCAGGCGGCTCCGGTGCTGGTGGCGGTTGTGGGGGCGCTGGCGAGCGCCTGGCGTTGGGAGGCCACGCGCGCGACGGCGAGCAGGACGCGACGACGCCACCCGCGGTCGCTGGTCGCGTCGAAGTCCGTGAAGAAGTTCAGGGTCCTGGACTTGGGCTGCTCGAGGTGGACGGGCATCAGCCAGACCTCCGCGTGAGGAAGTCCACCGCGTTGTCACCCAGGCGCTCGATCCGCTCCTGTAGGGCGAGCTGGTCCTGGAGGAGTCGGCGGCGGTAGCGATCGCCCATCAGGCCGAGCCGGTCCTCGAGCACGAACCCGTTCGGGTCCTGGCGTAGCCAGCCCGCGTCGCTGCCGGACTTCAGGACCCCACGGACCTGGCCGCGCGACAGACCCGTGCCTTCGACGATCTCGCTGATCGGGTGCTCGCCCCAGTGGATGGACATCCACTCGATGACGACGATGAAGTTCTCGATGGGGCCGACAGCCATTGGCTCAGCTCGCCTTCGGAACGTCGGTTAGGGTAGTGACATGGCCTTTAACCCCTCGCCGACTTCGCTTCATCGGACCGAAGAGGTCCTCGATCGGCACGCCGAGCAGGCCGGAGACGTGCTGCTCGACCCGCAAGGAGCGCTTCTCCAAACGCGTGACTGCGGATACGAGCGAGGGGTTCACGCCCAGGTCGCGGGCGACTTGGGCGAGGTTCACGTCCCTCATCACCAACAGGACCTTGATCTCTCGTGGCGTCATATCGTAAGCACCTTCCGGTATGTCGCGTAGCGGGACCTACTATTGACGTATTTACGGAAGGACGCAAGGCGGCATGTCGATTAACCGGACAGAGATCGGTAAACGCTTACGGAAATTCAGAAAGGAGGAGACCGGCCTCTCTGGCGTGACCATGGCGGCCCACGTGGGGGTCTCGACGAGCTATCTCTCGGAGGTCGAACGCGGGAAGGCCGCACCGAACGCAGAGGTCCTGGCGGGCCTCGCGCGGGAATTCGGCGTTGATCCGGTTTGGTTGCTCACCGGAGATGGCAAACCGCTGCGCCCCGGGAGTGCGGAGGTGCGCACACTCGCCGGCAGAGAGGCCGCGAGCCTCGCTGCGGAGCTCGAGATGGTCGCCTCATGCGTGCGTCAGAGCCCGGGTCTGATGGGCCTTCTGGCCCCTGACCAGGAGGCGAGCACCATCAACAGGGAGGAGCGTTACATCCGCTCAGTCGTCAGCGCCACGCTCACTGAGCGAGACGCCCTCTCCTTGAACATCTTGCGGACGATGATCTCTGCGTTGCGAGACCGGCTGAGGCGGGACCACCCACTGCTGGGGCCGGCGGCGCCTACGGGCCTGGGGATCGACAAGACGCTGTCCGAGGCTGTGCTCGAGGCAACAGCACACGAGCGGCCGCGAAGCCAGATGACGGAGGAGGAGCGTCACGCCCAGAACGTCGCAATCCTCCTCGCGGACGACGACGAGTCCCGCGCCCAGTCCTAGCGTGGGGGCTCGTGCAAACGCTTGCACTCACGCGTGCGCGCGCGAGCGGCTCGTGCAAACGCTTGCACTCACGCGTGCGCGCGCGAGCGGCTCAGCGAGCTCCCGGCCCCGGCCGCCCGGCTCGCCAGGGCTTGTGCCCTGTTGTGCCAAGCGTCTCGGCGGCCGCCAGGCGCCAGGCCGGCGGGATCTCCTCCCAGGCTGTGAGCAGTGCGGCGATGGTCTGTCGTGTGTGTCTGTGGCCCGTCCTGGTCCACGTGGCGCGCAGCGCCGCGAAGGTGTCGTCGTTCTCGGGCCCCATGTTCCTCCCCCATGGCCCACGACGTAATTCCGGCGACGTGAGGGCCACTTTCTTGGGGGGAGAGGCGCCGGAAGACTGGTCTGACGGACCCGAACCCGTGATGGTTGTCAGCCAACCATCGTGGTTGTGGAGAGCGCGCCATTGTTGGCGCCGCTCGCTGGACCTAAGGATCTGCGCGGGTTTCGTCTCCAACCGCAGTGGTGACGAAATGCCGTAACGATGGTGTAATGGCACACGCCGAGCGTGCTGCCCGACGCCCGACAACAAGAGCTCCCCGGCCTCTGGAGTGACGATGATCGAGAAGACGCGCCTGCGTGCTGCCCGGCAGTTGCATGGCTGGACTGCGAAGTTCGTCGCCGACAAGGCGGGCGTCTCTCCTGGTCGGATCTCTCAGATCGAGCGGGGTCTGGGAGCCACGCCCTCGGACCAGCTGGTCACACGGCTGGCGATGGTCCTGCAGGTCCCGAAGCGTTTCTTGACGGACACCGCGCCCCTCGAGGGCCGCGATCTCAACTTCCACTACCGCCATCGCGCCCGGACGTCCGCCCGCCTGCAGCACCGCGTCGAGCAGGAGCACCACCTGTTCTCGGAGTTCCTGGCCCACATCCGGTCGTTCTTCGTGAACTGGCCCAAGGCCGACGTGCCGAACTGGCCGCGTCCGGCGGTCGGCGGGCTCGAGCACGCTGAGCGCAGCGCCGCGATGCTCCGCCGTCACTGGGGCCTGCCTCTGGACGTCCCCATCCCCAACCTCTCCGCCCTCTTGGAGAGCAAGGGGATCTGGTTGCGTGTCCTGAACCAGACGTCCGCAGACGTCGACGGATTCTCGGTCTGGGATGACGACGGGAACGCCCACGTCGCGCTGAACCGGACGCACGGCTCCGCCTACCGGGATCGCCTCGACCAGGCGCACGAGCTGTTCCACCTCATCGCCCATCGGGACCTGGTGACGGGCAGCCGTGACCTGGAGGCCGAGGCCTTCCGGTTCGCAGGGGCCTTCCTGGTGCCGCGAGGCTGGTTCCTGGCGCGCGCACCGAAGACAACCAATCCGGCCGCCTACGCCTCGCTCTCGAAGGCCACCGGGGTGTCGATCGCGGCGCTGATTCGCCGCTCGTTCGACCTCGGGGTGCTCACGCCGAAGCTCTACCGCTCCGCGATGATTCGGCTGTCTTCGTCCGGCGCCCGGAAGGATGAGTCGAGCCTGCTGGGGTTCACGCCCGAGTTTGAGCCGACCCACCTCCTGCCGACCCACCTGGCGATCCTGAGCGACAGAGGGCACTCGATCGACCAGTTGGCTGCGGACCTGTACTACCCCAGCGCCCTGCTGCGCCGTGTCCTGGGTGATCTGCCGTCCGATTCGCGGCCACCAACCCGTCGGCGGGGTGTACCCTCAGCTGCAGCCGAGGTGGTCGACCTCGGCGCATTCCGCGAGCGCCGCACGCTTCGACGGGCGTAGTAAAGTTTCAGCGCAGTTGTTGTCAAGCCCGCAAGGGGTTGGTATTACTTGCGCATGCAATGCAGTCACTCCCCACCAGCCTCCCTCTCGTCTCTTCCGCTGGAGACCAAGAGGGCCCTGCGCCAGATCATGGAGGCGCTCGAGGCGCCCTCAGCCCTGAAGCTGGCCGGACTCAGTCCCTGCCAGGCAGGGGCCCAGCTTCGTGGTGAGTGGGTCCGCCGGCTCGTCGCACTCGCCGACGACGTGAACGTGTTCGTTCTGACCGAGTCGCCGGACAAGGTGACGCTGCTGGTGCACGACCTCCGCCTGCGGGTCCTTCGCCTGCGAAGGCCGAAGCATGCGCCCGTGACCCTCGAACGCTCACGGACGAACCCTGGGAAGAGGGGGCTGGCCTCCATGCAGACCAACCTCTTCCAGGTGACCAGCCCGGGCCCCGAGCTCGACATGGTGCTGGGCGTCTGGGACGCGGACGGCTCCGTGGTCATCGGGACACCGGACCTCATCACGCGGAGCGGCAGGGCCGTCGGGTTCCGAGTGGCGGCAGCCGTTCGGGATCTGGTCCGGGACATCCCGCTCGAGACGAGCACCCTGAAGCCCACGGGCTCCGACATCTGGGTCAAGCCTTACGTCCCCGTCTACGGCGAGGATCTGGAGGCTCTGGAGGTCGACTCGGACGAGTAGCCCCGAAGCTCTGAGCCCAGCGCCCGCACACGCTCCAGCGTGCGCGGGCGTGCTCGTTCTGGCGTGTGGATCACGACCTGAGACAGCCGCTGTCACAGCGCCTCCGATACTCGTGCTTCACGGGCTGTTCGCGGTCCGGTCGAGGCGCTGGGGAGCGTCAGGTCGGGTTCTCGGTCCTTCGGGGCCGGGGGCCTGACCTCCCCGGGCCGCCGGAGGTTCCCCAGGTGAAGCTGATCGAGCTGATGGTGGCGTTCGTGGGACTCCCCGAGCAGTACGCCGAAATCGAGTCCATCCTCGTGCTTGTCGGCCTCGGCCTGGCGGTCGTCCTGGGCAGCCTCTTCAACAACCTCATCGTCCAGCCAGGCTTCGTGCTGTTCCTGGACCGGGTGCGCAGCGTGCTGAGCGAGCTGGGGCTGACCAAGAAGCAAGACGCCAAGCTCAGCGCTCTCGAGAAGCGCGACAAGGCCCAGACGAAGCGCCTGGACGACCTCGACGCGAAGATGGACAACGTCCTCGCCGTCCTCGACACCAACAACACGCTGATCCAGGCGAACAGCAAGGCCATCTCGGCCCTGGGCGACTCCCAGATCCAGCTCGACGACGACCTGCACACCGTGATGGACATGATCGACGGGCACACCACCAGCGAGATCGCCCGCCGGCGAGACCGACGCCGCCGTGAGCGCGAGATGAAGGTCCTCGAGGGAGGCCGCGAGGCTGCCGAGGAGCCGGGCGGATGAGTGAGCAGACCCGAACCGGCTTCCAGGAGAGCCAGATCCGGGGCCTGCTCCTCGTGATCCTCGCAGAGCACTACCCGCGGGCCGTCGTCGCCGGCGCCCTCCGCGGCGAGCTCCGCGACTTCGGCATGGTCGCCACCGACCGGGTCTGGGAGACGACCATCGCGTACCTGCTCGATTGCGGCTTCGCGCAGGTCACGGAGGTGGAGATCCGGTCGCGCCCCATCAAGCAGTGGAAGATCACCACCAAGGGGCTGAACCTCATCGACGGCAACATCGATGCGGACCCGGGGATCTACCTGCCGTCGGAGAACTGATGTCCGACGATGCTCGCGAGTTCTACGTCGCGAACCCGGACGTCACGTACGCCGACGTCGCGGAGAAGTTCGGGATCCCTGTCTCGACCTTGCAGAAGCGCGGGGCGCGGGAGCGATGGCCCGACAAGCGCCGCGAGCGCCAGGAGCTCGACGCCAGCTACAAGATGAAGGTCAAGCGGGTGAAGGCCCGCCTGCTCGACGACCTGCTGCAGGGCAGTGGGCCCATCGATCCCCAGCGCGTGCACGCCTGGCGTTCGCTCGAGACGGCCTTCCCGGAGCACCGGTACGCCAAAGAGCTCGACGACGGCCGACGCAACCAGATCGTCGCGGTGCTGGTGGACGAGCTCGTCGACGAGCTCGAGACGAACGCCCCCTCCGCGCTCAAGGAGATCGCGCCGCTGCTCGAGACCATCGCCAAGCGGTGGCTCGCGGCGGACTGGGACCGGCGATGAGCTCCGCGCGCAAGCTGGGCGAGTCCCGGCTCTGGAAGCGGATCGACGCAGCCACCCGCCGGGCCTCCGCGGCTGGGTCGGTGTTCCCGGACGACACGCCGGAGAAGAAGGCCGAGCGCCTCGAGAAGGGGCGGCACGACCCCCAGTTCTTCTGCAAGACGTACCTGCCCCACTACTTCACGGGCCCGTCGGCCACGTTCCACGGCGAGTGGCAGGAGCACGTCCTGGACCTGAGCCAGCCCGTCAAGGACAAGGTCCGCGGCGCGGTGATCCAGTGTCCTCGCGGCTCTGCGAAGACGACGACGATCAGCTTCGGCGAGTCGCTGCACCTGCTGGCCTACGGCCTGGTGCCGTTCTTCTGCCTGGTGACCGACGTCCTGGCCCAGAGCGAGGAGATCGTCGGCGCGATCATCGAGGAGCTGCAGGACAACGAGCGGCTGCGGTCGGACTTCGGCGACCTGGTTGCGAACGCATCGCCAACGAAGTGGGGCGAGCAGGTCACGACCACCCACGGGTGCCGCCTGCAGGCGCTCGGCATGACCTCGAGCTTCCGCGGGATCAAGTTCGGGCCCCACCGGCCGTGGATGTTCCTGATCGACGACCCGGAGTCGGACGAGGGAGTCCGCAACCCGAAGACCCGGCAGAAGCGCCGCGACCTGATGCGCCGCGCGATCCGCAAGGCGTTGAAGCCCGGCGGATCCATCGTCGTCATCCAGAACATGATCCACGCGGACTGCCTGTCCGCGCACGTCGTCAACCAGGTCCAGGAGTACCGGCGGCGCCAGGCGGACGGCGAGCCCACCGACGCCAACGAGTACCCCTTCCGTCGCTGGGTCGCGTTCGTCTACGCGATCCGCAACGAAGACGGCGAGTCGGCGTGGCCGGAGGTCTTCTCGGACGCGTACCTGCAGGAGCTCGAGGACGAGGACCCGGACGGGTTCGCGATGGAGATGATGAACATCCCCGTCCGCGACGGCGCCAAGGTCTTCGACCGCTCGACCTTCCGCATGTTCGAGGTCGAGGAGATGGTGGGCCGCGACCTGCTCCGGATCGTCTCGCTGGACCCGAGCAAGGGGAAGAACGACCGCTCCGACTTCAGCGGGATCATCGCGATCGCCGCCGATCTGCGGAACCGGATCTGCTTCGTCGAGCACGCCGAGCTGCACCGCCGCAACCCGATGCTGCTCGCGAGCGACTTCGTGGACATGTGCGAGCTCGTGCGCCCGGCCTTCGGCGTCGTGGAGGACCACGCGTTCCAGGAACTGCTCAAGGACCTCATCGAGGCCGAGCTCGAGGCGCGCGGCCTGAACATCCCGATCCGTGGCTACTCCGACATGACCAAGAAGGAGCTGCGGATCGAGCGGCTCGCGCGCCCCGTGAAGACCGGTGTGATGCGCTTCAAGCCCGAGCAGACCGAGCTGATGCGCCAGCTGAACGGCTTCCCGGACTGGCCCCACGATGACGGCCCGGATGCGCTGGAGATGGCGTTCAGCCAGGTCCCGTTCCGCACCACCAGGCGGGGGATCTGGAAGGCGATCCGGACGGGCGGCAGCTCGCTGTCTGGGTTCTTCCAGAGCCGCCTCGGCTTCAACACCCGCGAAGGGGTCTGACCCATGGCAGAGACCCGGATCCTCGACCAGTACGGCAACCCGGCACGGCTGAACACCGACAGGATCGGACAGCCCGACCAGTGGGGCGAGTTCCGCGTCCCGCGCAGGACGCGCGAGAACCTCACGCCACCGAACGTCTCGGCGATCCTCCGCCGCGCCCAGCGGGGAGATCCTCGGAGCCAGGCAGAGCTCTTCGAGCAGATGCTCGACTCCGACGGCCGGCTGCCGGGCAACTTCGGCACGCGCACAAAGGCCGTGGCCAAGCTGGACTGGGAGCTGACCGCCGCCAGCGACGACGAGGCGGACCAGAAGGTCGTCGAGTGGCTCAGGCCGCGCCTGCAGGCCCTGCGCCTGCACAACGTGCTGCAGCGCCTGGCGCGGGCGGTGGGCTACGGCTACGGCGCCGAGCAGATCATGTGGGAGCTCCGCGGCTCGGACCTCGAGGTCATCGAGATCAAGCACTGGCCCACCCGCTACCTGATGCCCGACGCCGAGGGCACGATCAACCACTACACGACGGCCGACAGCCTGATGCCGACGCCGATGCCGGCGGCGAAGTTCATCGTGCACACGCCCGGCGAGCTCAACTCCGATCCCTCCACGGCGGGTCTGCTCCGGCCTGCCGCCTGGTTCTGGTTCTTCAAGCGCTTCGCGCTCAAGGCCTGGCTGATGTTCACGGAGCGCTACGGCCAGCCGTTCCGCGTGGGCAAGTACCCGCCGGGCATGTCGACCCAGGAGAAGGACGACGCGTTCATGGCCCTGGTCCGTATGGGCGCCGAGGCCGTGGCGATGATGCCGGACTCGGTGGAGGTCGAGTTCCACCAGGTCGCGGCCGCGATGCATGGCGAGGCGTACTCCGTCCTCGCGGACCGGTGCGACGCGGAGATCAGCATCCTCCTGCTCGGGCAGACGCTGTCGACGTCGGTGGGCAAGAACGGCGGAGCCCTGGCCACCGCGAAGGTCCACGAGGAGGTCCGCCAGGACATCGTCGACTGGGACGCCAAGCAGTTGGCCGAGACCATCGAGCGCGACCTGATCACCCCGTGGGTGCGGTTCCAGTTCGGTGGCGCAGTTCAGATCCCGCAGTTCGAGCTCGAGGTCGACAACCCGGTCGACCTCGAGAAGCGCTCGAAGGTGCTGGACACCGCGGCCCGGTTCGGTCTCCCGATCGCCACGCGGACCATCTACGAGGAGCTGCAGATCCCCGCCCCGGCGGACGACGACGAGCTGCTCGAGGTGCCGGCGGCGAGCTCCGCTCCACCTGACCGTGCGCCGCCGCAGCCGGAGAACCGACGCCTGGGAAAACACGACCGGTCGGGTACGGGTACCCGGCCGGACGACTGGCTGATCTAGACGCACTCGGCGATCGCGGCGTGGCGGCCGCGCAGGGGTGGAGGCGACGTCGGCTCGCCCAGCTCCGCGAGATCGCTGCGAGCTCGGGCGATCTGGAGTCCGTCTCGGACGCCGTCCACGGTGCCGCTGAGGGCGGCGCCTACGAGCTGCTCCGCGCCGTCTACCGGACGATCGTGCTGAGCCACCTGTCCGGGCGGTGGGACGCCAGCCCAGACGGGCCGCTCGGCTACGCCGGGGACGATCCGTTCTCGATGCCGTTCGATGAGGCCGTGGCGTGGTTCCGCGGCCGGCAGGCGGTCACGGACGCCGAGTTCGCCCAGCTCTCGACGTCGGCCGCCGAGCGGGCCTTCCGCGTGGCCGGGGTGACGGACCGGCGCGTCCTGGACGCCATGCACGGCTCGCTCGAGCGGGCGATCGAGGAGGGCGGAACGCTCAACGAGTGGGTCGCCGAGCTCGACGACAAGCTGGACGTCCTCGGCGTTGAGCCGTTCGGCCTGCATCACCTGGACGTGATCTTCGCCAATGCGGTCGGCGACGCCTACGCCGGCGGGCGCTACGTCCAGATGAAGGCGGTCGCCGAGAAGCGCCCCTTCTGGCGGTACACGACCGCCGATGACACTCACGTCCGGCCCGCCCACGCGGCCATGCACGGCAAGGTCGCGCGTCACGACCACCCGCTGTGGGACCGGTGGTACCCACCCAACGGGCACCGGTGCCGATGCGATGTCGAGTCACTCACCGCTGACGATGTCGGGCCCGATGCGCTGGAGCCGCAGCTCCCGCAGGTGGATCCCGACCGAGGCTGGAGCCGGTCACCAGCCCGCGCAGCTGCGGCCGACGACGCTGGGCGTGAGTGGCGTGAGTCCACCGCTGACCAGCTGAGCAGTGCACCACTCACGGGGCTCACGGTCCCGCCACATCGCGCCGTCCAGAACCTGCGACGACGGGATCTCGACGCCCTCCACCAGGCAGCGATGGCGGGGCTCGACCGGGAGGGCGATCGAGCTCGGCTTGGGCGGATCCGCCGGACGCTCAACGTCTCGGACGAGCAGCTCGTGGGGTGGTTCGGCGATCACCGCGCTGGACTGCTGGTGCCCGGTGGGCTGCAGGTCCCCCGGAGCGGGGTCGCGCTCGAGCTGGCGCTGCCGGCTCAGAACGTGGCCGCCGTCGAGGAGCTCGTCCGTCGCCTGGCCCGGGCCGATCTGCGGGCTGAGATCTCCCTGCGGTGGCAGGCGTCGCTCGAGCGCGGCCAGTCCGGCCGGCCGCGCTCGGTGCAGGTCCTGGACCCGGGTCTGGCGGAGCGCCTCGGCGATCCGGCGCCCGTCCGCTGGACTTCGCAGACGGTCGTGCGGTTCTCCGTGGCCGGCGAGCAGGCAGACGAGTTGGCCAGGTGGCTGCTCGAGGAGGCGCAGCAGGGCGGAAGCCGCCCTCCGATCCCGTTCTCGCCCACCCGGGCGGCGCTGTGGGCGCTCGGGCCGGGCGCCGACGAGATCAAGGCCCTGAGCCCCTCCCAGGGTTTTCAGTCCGAGCCCAAACAAGCTGTGACAGCCGCTGTCTCAGCGCCATCCATACTCAGCGCCTGGGAGCCGATCCCCATCGGAATCAACCTGGAGCGCTGAGCCACTTGCCGAGCCCCGCCGTCTTCATCGAGGAGTCCTCCAGCCGCCTCCGCGCCGCCCACCAGGCGGCGGTGGCGCTGCTGGCCTCCGCGGAGACCGCCGGCGTCCCGATCATGTTGGGCTTCGCCCACGAGCTCCAGCTCGATGACGGCGTGGTCCCCGAGTGGATCCAGCTGATGCCGCTGACGCCGTTCAGCCATCCCCGCTTCGGTGTGACCGACCCGTCCGAGCAGCTGATCGACCTGATCATCGCGAACCTCGAGCGGGACGAGAACGACCTGGTCGTCGACTACAACCACCAGTCGGTCCGCGACGGCGACGCTCCGGCCGCTGGGTTCTGCGACCGGTTCGAGCGTCGGGCGGATGGGCTCTGGGGCCACCTGGCGGGCTGGACCCGCAAGGCCATCGAGCGACTCAAGAGCCGCGAGTACCGGTGGATCAGCCCGACGATCATGTGGGTCGCCTTCGACCGTGCGACGGATGCCTGGATCGGGCCGTCGCTGCACTCGATCGCCCTGACCAACACCCCTCAGATCGACGGCATGGCGGACATCACCGCTCCGCACGGCCGCCCCCTGTTCGCCTTCAGCCGGGC
>ENA-OWNT01001733-OWNT01001733.1-seawater-metagenome-genome-assembly--contig:-NODE-1733-length-25821-cov-5.045176_pt1 | contig 25821 bp, 23 predicted proteins | sample MGYA00238136_ERZ651165 | MGnify/ENA primary metagenome ERZ651165 (study PRJEB26861, sample SAMN08777766) | seawater metagenome | isolation source: coastal seawater | place: USA: Florida | collected...
TTCTCGTTCTCTGACTCAGTAACGTTGCAGGGTGCTGGCTTTTCATGGGCATACAGTCAAAGCGATACACAGGTTTCGGTGGCAGCATTAGATAATATAAGCTCATTAACCTCAGGAAGTAATACTTGGAGTGATATCGTAGGTGATGCTTTAACTTCTTCATATAATGTAGAAAAGTGCGACACCACCGATGAACACCTGAAATATAAATCTGAATTCGCCATAAACACATCGGCCAAATACTGGTTAGTCGGTGCCTATAATAAAGTGTTTGGCGATATAGGTGGCTACTCAAGTAATGATGCATTTAAGTTAACAAGTATCGGTTTTTCAGTTGACGGAACACCAACGCCGCCAACAACTACTGCAGTGAGCGAACCAGGGACCATAGGATTACTCTTCGCGTCTGGCATGTTGGTAATGTGGCGTAGAAAGCAAGCAGAGAAATAGCCCCCTACTAAAGATTAAAGCTGACAGTTTTCTACTGTCAGCTATTTTTACTCCGATTAAAAAAAACTCCCTAAAACACAAAAAAAACTATACAAATCAAACCATAAAATAGTGGCACGATTTTGGCTTAGATGGGTGCCAACACCTATCTAAAACTATTTTGTGGTAAGTTTTCATAATGAATAAAGCAAAGAAATTGCCGGTAATTGCAGCAGTATTTTCATCATTTTTTTGGGCTTCAGCCGTATTTGCAAACGATGAATCCATTGACCTAGATTTACTAAGTTACAGCAAAAACGAAGTACTGTCTGAAAACGGTATAGTTATAGACGGTGTAAATGTAAGTATTTCAGCATGGACATACACGAAATTTTCAACGGATTGGGTCAATGGAATTAATGGTTGGCAGAAAATTTCGAAAACTAATGTCGGCGACCTCAACGCATCTGAAGCTGAATTCGTAGGTAAACCTACATACTCTATGGACTACGGTTATGGGGTTATTAATAATAACGAATCGAACAGTCACCACACTATTGATAATCGAGTTGACTACACTACACAAGACAACTGGCAAACTGCGGAAGGTTATAGAAACTTCGACTATGTTCTTCTTTCATTTGACACGGCAGTAAGTTTGAACACAGTGAGCTTAGGTTGGCATGCGGGTTCTGACCAACAACTATCAGTTGCATCTCTTACTAACGATAATTTAGCAGTCGACTCGTGGTCTACAATGGTTAAGCAAGACTCAATGGGCAATGCTATTTCAGCCTCTTTTAACATCATGGGAGACCAGTTAAACGGACTTGCAAACGTAGGTGATACGTTTAGCACCGAGTTTTCAACTTACTGGTTGGTAGGTGCTTACAATAAAGTTTTCGGTGATATTGGCGGTAAGCAGCATAATGATGCATTTAAGTTAGCCGGCATCAATTTTGACGTTCAACAAACAAACAGTGTAAATCCACCAGCAGAAGTGAGCGAGCCAGGTGCACTTGCACTGATGAGCTTAGGTCTAGGTGTGTTGCTATATAGACGTAAACGTCGCGTTTAATTGTTTAAAATTAAACGGAAAACACGTATCTTTAAAAGGTGGCTTTAGCCACCTTTTTTATGCATAAAAATACCTCTCGTCAGGTGGAAACATAGGTACTCATGGACATCTTGCTCAATAAAAAACGTGTATTCAATCGCACCTTACTGTCACTCGCTGTTACATCAATGCTTTCATTTAGCGGTGCTAGTTTTGCTACAACATCTGAAGACTACGAAAAAGCACTTTCTTCATTTAACAAAAATGAATATGACGAGGCCTACATACATCTAAAGAACAGTCTTCAGAAAGATCCCGAAAATTTAGCCGCGAAATTGCTAATGGGTGAGATATTATTAATTAACGGCTATCTGACTGCTGCTGAAATGGAATTCGTAGAAGCCCTTGAGATGGGAGCAGATATTAACCTATTGGCAGAGCCGTTAGGCAACACGTGGCTGTTCCTAAACAAATATCAAGAAATAGTCGAGTTTTCCAACCTTGAGCGGTTAACAGGTAAAGCAGAACGAGAATGGCTTCTTATTCGAGCTACTGCCTGTATTCGTTTAGAAGACGAAGATTGCGCGTTGCGTGACTACAACACCATTATAAAACGTTCTCCAAACTTTGTGCCGGCAATAAATGGCCTAGCCTCTATCGCATTACAAAATGAAGAACTTGCTAAAGCAGAGTCGTTAATAAACAATGCAATAACCCTTGAGCCAGAAAACGCAATTACATGGCGTTTAAAGGGGCAACTCGCTTACCGTCAGGGTGACACCGATACAGCTACAACGCACTTACAAAAAGCATTATCGTTTAACAGAGACGACCCAATAGCGCTAAGAAACTTAGTCGACCTGTATTTGGAGGCCAAAGACTACGATACCGCAAAGTTATTTGTTGACGAAATTATCGAAGACACGCCGAATGACCCTCTCGCTATTTTACTTAATAGTTGGCTACAAAGCCGTGATAGCGAACAAGCTATCGACAACACAAAGCTTAAAGAACTTAATGAGTTCATGGCCCAGCTCGACCCAGAGCTTATCACCTCTCAGCCGATGCTGCTTTATATTAGCGGGCTAACAAATTTCTTTAACAATAATATGGAAACTGCGGCAAAGGACTTTAACGCCTACCTGCAGAAGGAGCCTGATGATCTTCAGGCAATTTTAATGCTTAGCCAAGTGTATATTGCAACGCAACAAGACAAGCAAGCATTGAATTTATTAGAAAGACACCAATCTGCGTTAATGTCAGATGTCGATTCAGCTTTGCTACTTGGTGATTTATTTATTCGCCAGAACAAAGCGTTTAAAGCAGAACGCTTACTGCGAGATTTAGAAGAGCAGTTCCCCAACGAAGGAAAGCTTCAGTTATTCAAAATAAAGCTGATGGCTGCGCGTGGAAAACAGCAGCAAGCGTTGGATATTCTTGAGAACAACCTTAAAGACTATACTAATAACGCTGGTTTCTTATTCACTTATTCACTTATGAATCTTCAGGCGGGCAAGTTCGACAATGCGCTCAAGGGTGCAGAGTTACTAAGCACGCTTTTCCCAGAAGAAGCTGAAGTATATAACCTAAAAGCAGGGATCCTGATTCGCCAAGGTGAACTTTCAGCAGCAAAGTCGAATATAGAAAAAGCCTTAGACGCCAACCCTACATTATTCCCAGCAAAATTTAATTTAGCCGCTACCGAAAGTCGGCTAGGTAATATTGAAGTATCAAACAAGCTTGTTGAGGAACTACTGCAATTATCTCCGCAACACAATGAAACCTTGCTTTTGAAGGCGTTCAATCTAACTCGAATGGGTGAGATTGAGAAAGCAAAACAAATTTATCTAGATGTTTTAACGTTAACACCTTCAAACGTAGGTGCTAGAGAACGATTGTCACGACTTTACCAGCAAGAAGGTGACACCAAAACTGCCCTATACCATTTAGATTTATTATTAAAAGACGACTTTGACAACGCTGACTTCTTATTGCGCAAAGCACAGCTTCTTTTGGCCGCTGACAGAATTGATGATGCACAAAAAGCGCTAAAGATTGTAAGAAGCTTTATTAACGACTCGCCAGATAAACTTCTCACTTATGCTGACCTGATGCGATCTGTGGATGACAATGAAGCAGCCAAAGCAGCAATGGAAGCCGCGCATTCAGCATCAAATAAAAACACATTTGTAACGCTACGCTATGCGAGTTTGTTATTAGACTTACAAGACAACAAAAAAGCGGCTTCACTTTTATCATCTGTCCCGAGAACGCAGCGCGAAAACCCAGTTTACTTTTTCCTTAAAGGAAGATTAGAGGCTAATGGTGATAAAAGCAGCGCTGCGGTACGCTTTTATCGTAAAGCCTTGGATATTGACCCACGTTTTGCACAAGCCTTTATTGCTATCTACAACTATGCGCTTAACGAGCAGCATGTGGATGTTTTCTTAGACATCGCTCGAAAGTTAGTAGAAGAAGACGATACAAACCTTTTAGCGAAGAATCTACTTGCGCAATATCTTTTCTTTATTCGAGAGTTTGACGAATCTATCAAGCTTTACCAATCACTCATTGAAGAGCCTGGTTTATTGAACCCTGCAGAAGCACATAATCGCCTAGCGCTGATGACAATGGAACGTTCACTTGAAGAAGCTAAAGCTTACGCTGAAAAAGCTTACGAGTTGCAACCTACCTCAGCACGCGTACTCGATACGTTTGGGCACATTAAGGCACTAGAGGGTGACTATGAAGCCAGTTTAAAAATGCTTCGTGACGCGTTTGCGAGAGACGCAAGCAATCCTAACATTCGTTATCATTTGGGATTCACTTTAGCCAAGCTTAACCGCACGGATGAAGCGAAAAAAGAGCTTGAGTTTGCAGTAAACGTTGAGCGCCCATTCTTTCTGCGTCCACAGGCGCAAGCATTGCTGGATAGCTTGTAAATACTAAAGCTAAGCTAACAGCACGAACAGTTACGTTTGTGCTTCTCCATCCCACCAACACCAGGGTTAAATGAGTTGGTGGGATCCAGTGTTTTATAAAATTTAACGAGGGCTTCTTCTGCCTCGTATAAATGCCCCACATTATGTTCCGCTGGATACTTTGCCCCTCTGGCATCAAGTAAAGCTAACATATCTTTTTTTACCTTCTTAGCATCAGCACTTTTTTTCAACACGTAATCTTGATGAAAAACATGGCAAAAGAAATGACCATAATAAAGGGATTGATCGATATGCTCAGATATATGCGGAGGTAATACTTCAACCCACTGTTCGTCGTTCCTACGAAGGGCAATGTCTAAGGCGAGTATTTCTCCTACCGAGTTTGCTTTGAGTGTTTGATAACGCACTGCAGCACCTGCAGCGGCAAAGCGCAGCAGGAACGCTTTTTGTGCTTCATCTTCGCTACACTGAATGTACTCCCCCCTATTCTTTTCTGGTGCAAAGAATGTTTTCAAACAAGCTTTTGTTTCTTCAATGCCTTCGTCACTGACTTTTAAAATTAGGTGATGTTCATAGTTATTACGAAATTGTCGTATACGTTTTGGCAGATGGTCGGGAAATAACGCGCTTATGATCTGCATTACACGATCGGACAAATACGAGGGCAGGAATGATATTTTATTTAACACCGCATCAATACGCCCTTTCGCTGAAAAGAGTTTTGGCAGAAATGTAGTGCCCAAATGATAAATGCTAAGAAACGTATCTTTGCCGTATTTATCAGCGATATCAAACATATCTCGATGCAGGTATTCGCCGACTTCTGGTAAATTCGAAAAGTGTTTTAACATGTGATGCCTTAACGCTGTCAGCGACTTCGCGTCATTAGTACCTATATAGAAAGTTTGCTCTTGCTCAGGCATTGGGAAGGTATCTAAGACAACCGCAAATACGGCAATTTTACCCGCACAGCCACTGGCTTCAAAAAGCCTTGATGGGTCGGCGTTATAGCGGCTTGGAGTATCAGCATCCACATCTCTTACTAAGCTTTCGTAATCGCTCGCTGAACCTTTACCCGTTGGTTTATAGTCACTTTTTTCGAAATTGCCTCTCGCTAAATTAGTCAAAATCTCCTCAGGTGTTTCGCCAAGTGCTATCCCTAAGTGATTCACCAAATGCAATTTTCCGAACTTATCGACCTGTGCGAACAACGAGAGCTCTGTATATGCAGGGCCTCGCTTTACTAGTGCTCCGCCAGAATTATTCGCAATTCCGCCAACAATAGACGCACCTAAGCACGATGAGCCAATAACCGAATGAGGGGCACGCTTTAGCGGCTTAAGCATACCTTCTAACTTGTGCAGCGTGGCGCCGGGAAAGCTAATTATCTGCTTGCCCTCATTTATCAATATGATGTCATCCATGGCTAAGGTGTTTATGATGACCACAGGTCTATCGTAGTCGTCGCCATTGGGGGTAGAACCCTCTGTTAACCCTGTTTTCGCAGCCTGCATGATAATAATGCAATTGGCTTCTACGCAGACTTCCAACAGTTGCCAACAGGCTAAAAGTGTCTTTGGGAATAGCACTGCAAGTGCCTCACCTTCACCACTACGCCAGCCTTTTCTATAGTGCTCAGTTTTTTGAGGTTGAGTAGCTACGTTATCTTTACCAATAATACTTATAAACCTTTCGATAACGTCAGTACTTTGCATGAACTCTCACTTTCTTTTAACTTCACTTTTTTTATAGAAGTTACCTTATCACTACATTGCTAAAAATGAAGTGGAAAAAGAAAAAGGGCAACATTTCTGCTGCCCTTTCTTATTGCTTCTCTTTTTAAAACGTTCTCGACGTCGCTTTAAACAGCGTTATTGACTCAAAACAAATAAGCCACTTTCATCGGCGTCGATTCGAATAGTAGATTCTGGCAAAAGTTGCCCTGCCAACAATTGCTGTGCAAGAGGATTTTCAACTTGTACCTGAATGGCTCTTTTAAGTGGACGCGCACCAAATACTGGGTCGAATCCGGCTTCAGCTAACTTATCCATAGCAGCTGCAGATAGCGAGAGCTTGTACCCCTTGTCTGCAAGTCGTGCACGTAACGCAGCCAGCTGTATTTTAGCAATAGACTTAATTTGCTCTTTACCCAGTGGGTGAAACACGACAATATCATCAACGCGGTTAATAAATTCAGGTCTAAAGTGCTGACCTACCACCTGCATCACCGACGCTTTCATTTCGTCGTATTGGTTTTCATTGTGCTTGTCTTGAATAACATCAGAGCCTAAATTGGAGGTCATTATTACCACAGTATTTTTGAAGTCTACTGTGCGACCTTGTCCATCGGTAAGTCTACCGTCATCCAGAACCTGTAGTAATATATTGAAAACATCTGGATGCGCCTTCTCAACTTCGTCGAGTAAAATAACCGAATAGGGCTTGCGGCGCACGGCTTCGGTTAAGTATCCACCTTCTTCGTAACCTACGTAGCCCGGTGGTGCACCGACTAGCCTTGCCACAGAATGCTTTTCCATAAATTCAGACATGTCGATGCGAATCATTGCATCCTCTGTGTCGAACATGAACCCGGCTAATGTTTTACAAAGCTCGGTTTTACCGACACCTGTTGGCCCTAAGAATAGGAACGAGCCAATTGGGCGATTCGGGTCGGCAAGCCCCGCTCTAGAACGTCTAATGGCATGTGAAACCGCTTGCACCGCTTCTTGTTGCCCTACTACGCGTTTGTGCAGCACATCTTCCATACGCAGCAGCTTATCACGCTCTCCTTCAAGCATTTTCGATACTGGAATGCCAGTCCATCGAGACAATACATCCGCTATCTCGGCATCAGTAACTTTGTTTTTCAGCAGCGTAGTTTCGCGGGTTTCATTTTCTGCCGCCTGCTCCAGCTTCGACTCTAACTCAGGAATGCGTCCATACTGCAATTCAGACATACGATTTAAATCGGACGCTCGACGCGCGATTTCTAAATCTAACTTGGCTTGCTCGAGCTCGCTTTTAATGGTTTGCGTGCCCTGCATAGCGTCTTTTTCACCTAACCAGACTTTCTCAAGCTCCGCGTACTTCGTTTCGGCCTGCTCTCGCTCAAGCTCTATCATTTCTAAACGCTTATGGCTGGCATCGTCGGTTTCTTTGGCTAGCGCTTGCTCTTCAAGTTTTAACTGAATAATGCGGCGTTCTAAGCGGTCCATGTCCTCAGGCTTCGAATCAATTTGAAGACGTATACTTGATGCCGCCTCATCAATAAGATCGATAGCTTTGTCCGGTAGTTGACGGTCGCTAATATAGCGATGTGATAGGCTTGCCGCCGCCACAATGGCAGGGTCGGTAATATCTACCGAATGATGCAGTTCATAGCGCTCCTTCAGGCCGCGCAGAATAGCAATGGTATCTTCCACACTCGGCTCTTCTACCAATACTTTCTGAAAACGTCGCTCAAGTGCTGCATCTTTTTCTATATATTGACGGTATTCGTCTAAGGTAGTGGCACCAACACAATGCAATTCACCGCGCGCTAATGCAGGCTTAAGCATATTACCTGCATCCATAGCACCATCACCTTTACCGGCTCCCACCATGGTATGAAGTTCATCTACGAACAGGATAACGCGACCTTCTTCCTTAGCCAGTTCGTTTAGCACGGCTTTTAAGCGCTCTTCAAACTCGCCACGGTATTTGGCGCCGGCTACTAAGGCGCCCATATCTAAAGCAAGCACACGTTTATTTTTCAGCCCTTCAGGCACTTCGCCGTTTATTATTCGCTGTGCTAGGCCTTCAACGATAGCCGTTTTACCCACACCGGGTTCGCCAATCAGCACAGGATTATTCTTTGTTCTTCGTTGCAGTACTTGCACGGTACGGCGAATTTCGTCGTCACGCCCTATAACTGGGTCTAATTTGCCTTGCTCGGCACGCTCGGTAAGGTCGGTAGTGTATTTCTCTAAAGCTTGGCGAACATCTTCAGCATTGGGATCGGTAACAGTCTGACCACCACGCATATCATCAATGGCAGTTTCTACACTGTCTTTGGTTACGTTCAGGCTTTTTAGGATTTCTCCTAGAGCGCCTTTATCTTGCAGTGCTGCAAGAACAAAGATCTCCGACGTAATATATTCATCTTTTCGCTGCTGCGCGATTTTGTCGCACAAATTCAATAAAATGCCGCTATCTTTACTTAACTGTACATCGCCACCGATGCCTTCAATACGCGGCAAGCGCTCAATCGCCTGGCTTAAAGCGCTGCGCAAAGCGTTTACGTTTATATTGGCTTGGTCAAGCAGTGGACGCACAGATCCACCTTGCTGATTCAGCATAGCAGTCATTAAATGTACAGGTTCGATATATTGATGGTCTCGCCCTAATGCGAGCGACTGTGCATCAGATATAGCGAGCTGAAATTTACTGGTAAATCTATCTAGTCTCATAATCTCAACCTAAAAGATGAAACATTGTTTATGTTTTAGTTATGGGAGCTTCTAAATAATGATTCAAGTATGATGTTGGAAGAACTGTAAAAAAAGTGTGGTTTTACGAACGAAGTTTGATTTAAGACAAACCTATGACGCTGACTATTCGACCCGTTGACCTTTTGTTTTGGTGGGTCGCTAAGCGGTGAGAATAAAATTTGTCTGGTTGGCAGTACGTACAAAGGCCACTTTGCGTAACACTAGCTACCTTGACATTAGCTAATTGATGCTCAGCGATCGCTGGTAAGTTTAGTAGAAATTTATTCTTATTTTCGCTGGATGTAACCGCCAATGGATAAGCAGAAAAGCGATCTGCGACTTGGTTGTCTACCTCATAGCATTGACCACAAATAGCCGGCCCCACCCATGCGATAATCTCGCTAGGTTCGCATGAGAAGGCATGCACCGTGTTAGCAATGATTCCGCTTTCTAGCCCTTTCCAACCTGCATGTACAGCTGCAACTTGTGTACCTGCTTTGTTACTTAGTAAAACAGGCACACAATCGGCAGTCATAACCGCGCAATAAAAATTTGGGCTTTCTGATATCGCAGCGTCAGCAGTGGTATCGACGGTGGGCAACGAAACCACCTTATTACTATGTACTTGTTCTAACCATGTAATTTTGTCGTTGTGAGGGAGTTGATGCCGATTGGCTTTCACCAACAATAAGTCGTCACCAACGTGTGCACCAACATTTAAACCACTGAAATCACCCATGCTCACGCCACCTACGCGAGTGCTCGTGTAAGCAATCACGTTGGATGGGCAAGGCCACTCTGGCGTTATTATTTCAGGCGACTTAGGCAAAACGTTAAATCATGTCTTCAGGGTTGTCAGCCGTATCTTGCTTGACTGCTTTTAGTAAGTCTTGCATGTCTTGCGGCAGCGGCGCTTTCCACGTCATCCACTCTTCAGTTTCTGGATGGAACAACGACAACTGCGCTGCGTGCAGTGCTTGGCGCTGAAACCCGCGAAGCGTAGCGATGAAGTCTTCCGAAGCGCCCTTAGGCAAACGGGGGCGTCCTCCGTAAACTTGGTCTCCAAGTAAAGGATGCTTAATATGCGCCATATGCACACGTATTTGGTGAGTACGTCCAGTCTCAAGCTTCAATCGTAAATGGGTATAGGCACGGAATTTTTCGATTACACGAAAATGCGTAACCGCAGGCTTGCCCATTTCGCGAACAGCCATGTGCGTGCGCTTGGTCGCATGGCGACCAATAGGCGCATCGACAATACCACCCGCTACCATTGTTCCCAATGCTACTGCCTCGTACTCACGGCTCATTTCACGACGTTGAAGCTGGTCGACTAAATGGGTTTGAGCAGGTATTGTTTTTGCGACCACCATAAGGCCAGTGGTGTCTTTATCAAGACGATGCACGATGCCAGCTCGAGGAACCTTGTCAATGTCAGGAACGTGATTCAAAAGCGCATTAAGCACAGTACCGCTAGGATTTCCGGCACCTGGATGAACCACCAAATCGGCAGGTTTGTTAATAACCAAAATGTGCTCGTCTTCGTAAACGATATTAAGTGCAATATCTTGCGCTTGGCTAGTAACTTGAATGTCCATTTCAGCTTGAACAGTAATAACTTCGTCCATCTGCATTTTATGGCGAGGTATAGTAATAACCTCACCGTCAACAGCAACGTTCCCTTCTTGAATCCAAGTTTTTAACTTCGATCTTGAATATTCAGGGAACAAATCAGCTAAAACCTGATCTAAGCGTAAACCAAAGTGAGATGCTTCCGTTGAAGCTTCTAATTGAATTGTGTTCGGCGACTGTGTCATAACACCATTGATAACGTCTAAAAAAAGGTATTATAACAACTATTCGCGCTGTACACTGCGTTGTTTACGTTTTTGTATGGTTTTTCTCACCGTTAGTGCGTTAGAATGCGACGAAAGTGTTGTTGTTTAACACATGAGCTTAGGCAGCGAAGTATTAAAACTGTTTAGCAGGAAACTAGAATTATTATGAAATCATTTCGTTTTTTAGCTCCCGTATTATTGGGTGCTATGGTATCTGTCACAGGGTGTAGCTCTTCAGACCCTGAAGAAAAAGCCGTACTAGCCAATATGGGGGCACAGCAGCTTTACGACAGAGCGAAACAAAGCATGGAAGTAGGAAACTTCAGTGCTGCAGCTCAAACTTTAAGTTCACTTGATTCACGTTATCCATTTGGTCCGTTGTCTCACCAAGTGCAACTAGACCTAATTTATAGCTATTATAAATCAGGTAAAAACGATGAAACACTAGCAACAATCGACCGTTTCATTCGCTTAAACCCCAACCATTCTGACGTTGATTATGCATACTACATGCGTGGTTTAACGAACATGGAATCAGATAGCAATCTGTTTCAAGAGCTAATGAATATTGATAGAACAGACAGAGACCCTTCAAAGTCACGACAGGCTTTTGAAGATTTTCGTCGTTTAATTCAACAGTACCCTGACAGTAAATATGCAGCAGATGCTAAACAACGCATGGTGTATATTAAAGACCGTCTAGCTCGTTATGAAATCGCTATTGCGCGCTTCTATATGCGAAGAGAAGCTTATGTAGCAGCGGCGAATCGTGGGCGTTACGTTATTGAGCACTTCCCTAACACCACACAGGTTCAACAAGCACTTGAAATTATGGTGTCTAGCTACGAACAGCTTGGTTTAACAGAATTGCGCGACAACGCAATGAAGACGCTTAAGCTAAATTATCCAGACAGCGACTTCATTAGTTAGTTTAGTTTGGCGAGTAACATCGCTATCTAAACGGCCAAAAACAAAAAACGCACTTCATAGTGCGTTTTTTTGTTTGATTCGTATTTGAAAGCGCTATCTAAAGAACAGATGGCTAAACGGGTTTAACAATCTCGCCAAACCTGAAGTGAAATGCAAAGGCTGGTCGACAATGCTAAATACTAAACAACCCTCTTTAGTATCTGCTCTAGGCGTATGAGTATTTTCGCCGTCCATGAATATGAAATCACCCGTGTCATAATAATTCAGCCCGTCGCTGAACTCACCGTCTATAACCAAGGTGTACTCAGTACCTCGGTGGGTGTGCTCAGGAACGCTACCGCCCTGAGCCATATAAATGAAGTTAGCCACCCCTTGGTTGCCTAAATCTACGGGAGCCTGCCACAGCTTGCCTACCAAGCTTGACCAGTTGCCAGTTTTTTCAATATACCTGTGTAAGGTGCGTGGTAATTTAAACGTGCGTCCGTCCAGCTCGATTGTGGATACGCGCACTTCATATTGTCCGTCGCTTTTTGGCGGATTTTCAAAGCTCGTTAGCCCCAGACCACCATCGCTATCTGTCGATGATGGCATTTGCGTGATCTGCGCTAGCATGTTGTCGAACGTAGCGCTCGAAGCAGACTGACGCTCGAAACCAGAAACCATCTCTGCTGCGAGAACCTCAGTTTGAATCTCCACACTGCGCTGACACTTTTCGCACATGTCGCAATGCGCAGAGACCATCAATGATGTAGCTGGTGACAACGTCCCTTCAACAAACTCTTTTATTTGTTCAGGACTAGGATGAAACTTAACCATTATCGCTTAGCATTACCTTTAACCGCTGAAGCGCCAATCGCGTACGAGATTTAACAGTACCAAGCGGTATCGCTAACTCGTCGGCCACTTCTTGTTGAGACTTACCATCAATATAAATTGCCTCAACCACTGCCTTTTGTTTTACAGGAAGTGATTCAAACAAGTGCCCAATTTGCTCTAACGTGACCTGCTCGTCAAGAGGCGCTTCATTAAGATCTGCCGTTTGCTCGCATAATACTGGCCACAAGTCGTCTGAACAAACATCCTCTTTTCTATTCTGTAGCTTACGCAGCATGTCAAAACGTATGTTTCGCGCAATGGTGAATATCCACGTCGATGGAGACCCCTTTTCTGCGTTAAACAAGTGCGCTTTCTGCCACACGTTCGACATTGTATCTTGAACAAGCTCCATAGCCAGAGCTTCGTTGCCCATCTGCTTTAGCGCGTAAGAGCGTAAGCGAGGAGCAAAATAATTGAAAACATTTGCAAAAGACCGTTTGCAACGGTTATCTGCAACCGCGACCAAGTAATCAGACATTTCTGTAGCACATTCTTTTGGCTTAATTGTGCTGTTGCTTTGTTCCAGTGGAATTCCAACTAACATAAGATTCGTCCGCTTTTTTGTTTCGGTGCATTATAGTCTACGACGTTTCAGCTTAAATGGTCCGCAAATATAGCGAAAACTGGATTACGATTTTGTAATACCTTCTATTTGTCGTCCAAAACCTGCTGTTTTACTGCCTTAAGCTATAAGGGCTGACAAATAATTAAGTAAACTTGTACACTCTTTCTGTGCAAGAAAGTGCTGCTTCTGTGATCCATCTACAGGTAGAAGCTCTAGCCATCTATTCAACACCCACGTTGGGCAATCGAATTTTGGCTCTTCATACAGCGAAGATAGCTCATCGTAATTTCCAAAGATTTCTTTAAGCCGCTCATCCATAGGCGCGAGTTGTCGAGGTGTTAAGTCACAGGTCCAAGGCGCTAGCGTTTCGCAGCAACCTGTTCTAAGACCATCTGTTTCTGTTTCAATATCTTCTATCTCGACAAGATGAGAACCAGCAACCTTTATGCCAAGCAGCCCATCGTCCAGCATGTCGAAGTCGACGACATGCGCAAAAGTTCCTATTTTGTGAATGTGCTCATTTTGCTCTTTGTCACCACTTACATTCAGCATACACATTACAAACCCTGTGTTTTCAGCGCATGCCTCTTTAACCATCCTCACATATCGTGGCTCAAAAATACGAAGCGCCATCCGACCCTCGGGAAGTAAATGGGCAGACAGCGGGAATAATGGATAACGATTTTTGCTCATAAATAACACTTCCTAGAATACAAAAGTGCTTACGCGATTGAGTACTAATTGGATCGAATGGGTAAATTTTTCACACTTTTATTCTACGCCGTGATCTTGCTGTCTAACAATAGAGTATTGAATTTCATAATATTGCTAAATCAAACAAGCAAATCAAAGACTTGTACTTTGGCTGAAAAAATACCAGTCTATACTTTAGTTAGTCGACAACTTCGTCCATTGAGTCTTTGAATTTATTCGCACAATGGATAAAAAGTGAATCTAGGAGACACATTGGTGGATGTATTACATCGGTTTTGTAAAATTTACACGGATATTTGTCAGATAACACCTGACGACTTGGGTGATATATACGCTGATAACATTGTTTTCATCGACCCCATTACAACTCACAACGGCCTTAATGAAGTCAAAATGTACTTTTCTAATCTTCTTACGCAGGCGAAAAGCTGTAAGTTTGATATATCCGACATCTTAGTTTGTGGAGAAAGCCGAAATGGCGTAACACACGTTGTAAACTGGACTATGACGTTAGTTCTACTAAAAGGTGACAAGGTTATTACGCTTGATGGCACAACACAGCTGAGCGTGAAGGATGACATTATCGTCTATCACAAAGATTATTATGATTTGGGCGAAATGGTTTATGAACACGTACCTCTATTAGGTTTTGTGATTAAAACAATTAAACGGAAGCTCGCCCAGTGAAAACATTGCTTATAACAGGTGCCACATCAGGCATTGGGAAATCATTAGCCGAACATGCGGCTGATAACAACTACAGCGTTATTGCTTGTGGTCGCAACGAAGAAGTACTAACTGAACTTAGTAAACACAGAAATATTTCCGCTTGCCAGTTCGATGTAACCTCACTTGAGGATACACGCAATGCTCTGAAAGAAGTTTCTTTCGATATCGCAGTGCTCAATGCAGGAACCTGTGAATACGTAGACTTAGACAGTTTCGAACCCGACATGTTCAGACGCGTATTTGAACCCAACTTTTTCGGCGTAGTTCACTGTGTTGACGCACTTCTACCTCTATTAAAGAAAGGCAGCCAATTGGTCATTGTAGACAGTATGGCGAGGCTCCTTCCATTTACACGAACTCAAGCCTACGGAGCTAGTAAGGCAGCGCTTCATTATTTCACTAAGTCGCTCGAGGTTGATTTACACGACAGAGGTGTATCGGTTCAAGCCGTTTCTCCAGGTTTTGTAGAAACACCACTTACGGACAAGAACGATTTTGAAATGCCAATGAAGATAACGGCAGAAGAAGCGGCAAAAGCCATGTTGAAGGGTATTGAGAGCAATAAGCAATCTGTATTTTTCCCAAGAGTATTTGGCTACATGCTGAGATTTATGAACATTCTACCTACCCCGATTAAGAAACGGTTGGGATTAGCAATGAGAGATGAGAAGTAGAGACTCCAATAATGACAAGACGTATTGCTATAGTGGGTACAGGCATTTCAGGCCTGACGTGCGCACACTTATTAAATAAGAATAACGACATTACAGTATATGAAGCCAATGATTACATTGGTGGTCATACGGCAACAAAACAGATTACTGACGATGGTGAACAGCACGCTATCGACACTGGGTTTATTGTTTTTAACGACTGGACCTATCCTAACTTTATCAAACTGATCACATCGCTTGGTGTTGACTATCAGCCCACTGAAATGAGCTTTTCGGTAAAAAGTGAAAAAGCAAACTTAGAATATAATGGAAACAATCTAAACAGCTTGTTTGCTCAAAGACGAAATATATTTAGACCTCGTTTTTGGCGAATCGTAAGAGATATACTGAAGTTCAATAAAGCGTGTAAAGCAATGGTTGCCGAGAAACGCGACACATCAGCGCTAACTCTCGAAGACATTATCAACGAGCTAGGGTTAAGCGATGATTTTGCGCGCTACTACATTTTACCTATGTGCGCTGCAATTTGGTCGAGCAGTTTAGAACAAACCCGTCGCTTTCCTTTGACCTTTTTTCTGCAATTTTTTAATAACCACGGCTTATTGAATATTACCGATAGACCGCAGTGGTACACGATTAAAGGCGGCTCTAGTAAGTATATACCACCACTTGTAGCGCCATTTGAGTCGAAAATAAAGTTGTCTACTGGCGTCACCAAAGTGGAACGTACGGATGCCACATGGACAGTGCACGATACTACTGGCGGGTCAGCAGAATTTGATGAGGTTGTATTCGCGTGCCATAGCGACCAAGCACTGGCTATGCTGGCTTCTCCTAGTGAAGCTCACACCGGTATTCTTGGGGATATCCCCTATGCGGCCAATGACGTTGTTATGCATAAAGACACGACGCAACTTCCTAAACGTAAACTCGCGTGGGCAAGTTGGAACTATCGACTTAAAGAAGATGCTAGCGAAGAGATGAGGCCAGCATCAGTCACGTATGACATGAATATTCTTCAGCGCTTTACGGCGAAGAATACCTACTGCGTGACGCTAAACAACACGTCAGAGATAGACAGTAAATGCATATTAGGTCAGTACGACTATGCTCACCCACAATACAGCGCAAAAATGGTAGCGGCACAACAACGCCGTAGTGAGATTTGTGGTGTTGATAATCTGCACTTCTGCGGTGCTTATTGGTATAACGGCTTTCATGAAGATGGTGTAAAAAGCGCGCTGGATGTTTGCGCTAGGTTTGGTGAACAGCTGTGATCGAGAGTGCGATTTATAAAGGAAAGGTGTTTCACGAACGTTTTTTACCTACACAACACAAATTCGATTACGACATTTATCTGTTTTGGTTAAAGCTATCTGGCAACGAGTTAGAGACACTTTCATCCCTTGTACCGCGATTTTCTGCACATAAAAAAGCGCGTGTCCGATTCAAGCGCTCAGATTATTTAGGCGACCCGTCCATTTCGCTAGAGCAGGCCGTTTTAGACAAAATGACGACTCTGAATGATGGTATCGCGCTAGAGGGCGAAGTTTTTATGCTAGGACAGCTTCGTATGTGGGGAATGTATTTCAGCCCGGTCAATTTCTATTACCTGAGGAACAAAGCGTCTGGGCAGTTCACTCACCTTCTCGCCGAGGTCAGTAATACGCCGTGGAATGAACGTCACCACTATTTAGTCGACCTAAAAGAACAACAAGACACGCCAAAGGCGTTCCACGTGTCACCTTTTAACCCTATGGATATGACCTATCGTTGGCGAATTTCTGAACCGTCTCGTACACTATCATTAGCCATGGAATGCGTAAGAGACCAAAAAGAATTCAGTGCGGGGTTCAACCTTACTCGATTTACTTTTAATAATGCGAATCTAACCGACGCATTAAAACGTATACCTAGTATGACAATAAGAACAGTGGTAGGAATTTATTGGCAGGCGCTTAAATTATTCCTAAAACGAACGCCACTGTACACACACCCAGATAAAAGTCAGGAACAACAATAATGTCTTTCGGTGAATCTGTACTCATTAACACTTCAGAGGTCTCGTTAATTGATAAGACCTGTAGAAAAATTTTTCTACAATGTTTAAAGCAGCTTCCTTACGGTAGCTTAACCATTCAAGAATGTGGCGATACTATCGCGCAATTTGGTAATGAAGCCGACGAGCTTCGTGCCAACGTAAATATCAAAGACGTGCGCGCTTATCGCAGCTTACTGCTTGGTGGCAGCGTTGGCGCTGGCGAAGCTTACATGGACGACCTTTGGGACAGCAGTGACGTAACATCTGTAGTGCAAGTTTTCGCACGTAACCTGCCTGTTCTTGATGAGTGGGAAAATAAGTTTAAGTGGCTAACTATGCCGATAAACAAGCTTCAACATTTTGCGCGCAGAAACACGCGAGACCAAGCAAAGCGAAACATTGAAGCACATTACGACTTGGGCAATAAGCTGTATACGCGCTTCCTAGATCCTACAATGATGTACTCTTCTGCCATTTACCCAGACCCTAGCGCAACCCTTAATGAAGCGCAAAACTACAAGCTTAAAAGCATTTGCGACAAACTGAAACTAACCGAAAGCGATCACCTTATTGAGATTGGTACCGGTTGGGGCGGATTAGCCGTATATGCGGCAAAGCATTACGGTTGTAAAGTAACGACAACGACGATTTCAGAAGAGCAGCACGCTTGGGCAGCAGAGTGGATTGCAAGGGAAAATCTGCAAGATAAAGTCACACTGCTGAAGAAAGACTATCGCTTGCTTGAGGGTAAATACGACAAATTAGTGTCAATTGAAATGATTGAGGCGGTGGGTAAGCAGTTTTTAGGTAACTTTTTTGAAAAGTGTTCGTCACTGTTAAAAGATGACGGACTAATGCTGCTTCAGTCGATAACTATCGACGACAGACGCTATGACAGCTACTCAAACAGCGTAGACTTTATTCAAAAGTACATATTCCCTGGCGGTTTTCTTCCATCTCAATATCAACTTAACGCACATTTGAAGAAGCATACTAATATGATGATCCGCGACCTTCATGATATTGGTATCGATTATGCTAAAACGTTAAACCACTGGTATGAAGCCTTTATCTCAGCCAAAGATGAACTGCTAAAAGACGGGTACGATGAGCGCTTTATGCGCATGTGGACCTATTATTTAAAATATTGTGAAGGTGGATTTTTGGAGCGCACCATTAGCACAGTACAGTTGGTTATTTCTAAGCCTCACTACCGCGATGATTTAGCCCGCATCGCATAGTCGTGCTAGCACCAAAGGCGACCTCGTTAAGCTTTGGCGCTTGCTCATAAAAAAGAAATCCGTAAAAAAGGCGCTTTTAAAGCGCCTTTTTTATTAATGATTTCATACGTTTTCTATTCATCAACCACTGATATTGGTTGTGAGATCATCGGCTTACCCTGGTTGATATTTATTTCAACGCGGCGGTTCTTAGCCCTGTCGGCTGCTGAGGTTGCATTTTCAACAATAGGGTTTGTATCGGCCTTTCCCACAACCGACATACGACTTTCATCAAAACCAGGTGCAGTGCGCATCGCTTCTGCTACCGCAACAGCGCGCTGTGATGACAAATCCCAGTTAGAGCGATAAAGCTCATTAGCAATATGCTGACCATCACTATGGCCTGATATCTCTATTTCTCCCGGCACATCCGCCAAGATGCCGCCAATCTTTCTCAACACCGGCTGGAACTGCGGTTGTAGGAATGCTGAACCCGCGGAAAACGACCCGTTCTCTCTAATTCGAATAGTAAGCTGTTGGCCTAGTGACTCCATCTCAATGGAACCATCAAGTATTTCCTTTTGTAATTGCTGCGCCACCTTCTTCATTAGCTCAGCAGTTTCTGACTGCTCACTGCTTTGCGGTGCTGACGAAGAAGACTCACTCGCTGTTTGCTGCGCTTGACCGCCTCGCTGCTCACCACGTTGTTTTTGACGCCCACCGGCAGAATCTTCATCGCCCGCTTGAAACTCAAGCATTTGCTGGGTCATATCGATGGTTTGTTGCTGAATAGACTCGATAGGTGTTGGGTCTGGGCGGCCAGGCCTAAATTCCATAGCGATTACACTTGTGCCTTTCGGAATATCTTTAACTTCAATTTTGTTTTGAACACCAAACGCAAACTTCATCGAGCCCGCTATTTGTTTAAACTTCAAAACGTCCATTTCGGAAAAGGAAAGTAGCAGAACGAAAAAACACATTAAAAGCGACATAAGGTCGGCGAATGTTCCCATCCAAGCAGGTAGCCCCTCGGGGGGGCATTTTGGGCATTCTTCTTCTGCCATTACTCTTCCTCAGCAGAACCGCGCTTACTAGCGGCAAGGTAGTTCTTCAAAACGCCTTCGATAACTCGAGGGTTTTGCCCATCAGCAATACCAACAATACCGTCGAGTACTAGGCTCTGATTTAGCTTTTCTTCCCCAGCACGAACAGCAAGTTTAAATGCGATAGGTAGGCAAACAACGTTTGCGAAAAAGGCGCCATAAAGTGTCGTTAGAAGTGCTACTGCCATAGCAGGACCGATGGCTTTTGGGTCATCCATGTTAGAAAGCATGGCAACCAAACCGATAAGGGTACCAATCATCCCCATTGCTGGGGCAACATCCCCCATTCCCTTGAAGATAGATGCCCCAAAGTCATGGCGTTCAGTGGTCATAGAGATATCTTTCGCCAGTGTTTCACGCACTACCTCGATATCGTGGCCATCCACCAGCATATCGACACCTTTTTGCATAAACTCATTCGAAATTTCAGCTTCTTCCAAAGCCAAAAAACCGCCTTTACGTGCTGCGTCAGCCATTTCTACGATTTTTTCGATTAGCTCTTCAGGTGACTCGATCTTGAACATAAAGGCTTTACCAGCAACCTTTCCTGCACCGAAGAATTGACCGAGGGTAAACTGAGATAAGACAACGAAAAGGGTTCCACCAAATACAATAAGTATTGATTGCACGTCGATAAACATGCTTAAGCTGCCGCCCAATATCATGGCCATTACAATGAACCCGATGGCGCCCAACATCCCAATGACGGTTGCTAAATCCACTCACTCTTCCCCATTTATGCTCAGACAAATCTGTTATTATTCAAATAGTCTATCGGCAATGTAATAAAATACTAAAACAACATTGTTGAAAAATATCACATTTATCCAATGTTGTTGAATAGCGTCGTCAGTCGACTTTCAAAAGTCTGACAGCTTTGGTTTGTTTTAACCGACAGTACACCGAATATAGCACAATTAATTTTTAAGCCGAGAAATTGCTCACAGGCAACCTTCATACGTGGCATGTGGTACGAATTTTCACCTACCAATTTGTGCATATAGGCAATATACCGACAAACCATTTGACCCCTAAGCAACCCTCAGTTAATGTGCGCCATACATGTATTTTGGGCACATTACTGAGTAATTTTTATGACGAAGGAAAACGAAAGTCCGTCTTTTGAAGAAACGTTATCCGAGCTTGAAACCATCGTTAACGAAATGGAAAACGGTGACTTGCCTCTTAACAAAGCATTAGAGAAGTTTGAACGAGGCATTTCGCTATCTCGTCAAGGTCAACAATCTCTTGAGCACGCTGAACAAAAAGTAAAAATATTACTAAGCAGCCAAGGTGAAGAGTCACTTCAAACGCTTCCTGAAAGTGAACAGCCATAAGGCTGTTTGCACTCTCTTAACAGGTACATTATGAATTTTTCTGAATTGCATCAGCAAGTAAAAGAACACACTGATGCATCTTTGCTCGAGCTTATCGACAGCCTTCCTCATTACGCTCCACGTCTTAAAGAAGCCATGCGTCATGCATTACTTGCTGGAGGAAAACGCATGCGTCCTCTGCTTGTTCAGGTTGTTGGGAACACGTTAGACATTCCTAAGAAAGATCAGATGGCGATCAGCATGGCCATTGAGTGCATTCATGCGTATTCACTTGTACATGACGATCTTCCTGCAATGGACGATGACGATTTACGTCGCGGAATGCCAACGTGTCACATTGCATTTGATGAAGCCACGGCTATTTTGGCCGGTGATGCGCTTCAATCATTAGCATTCAGCGTACTCGCAGATTCGCCCCTTAGTGATTACGCACAGACAAAACGCGTTCAACTACTTTCTGTACTTGCTAGAAGCGCGGGTTATGCAGGAATGTGTGGTGGACAAGCAATCGATCTTGCCAGCACAGGTGCGAGCATTACCTTAGAAGAACTTCAAACTCTTCACAAATTAAAAACCGGTGCGCTTCTTAAGGCCTGTGTAGAAATGGTGACGATTGTATGTGATTCACTAAGCGAACAAGCACAGGCCGATTTAATGGCTTTTGCCAGTGACATAGGGCTCGCCTTCCAAGTTCAAGACGACATTCTAGATGTAGAAGGCAGTAGTGAGCAACTTGGTAAACCTGCAGGTTCCGACGAAGCTTTAGGAAAAAACACATTTCCCGCCAAGCTTGGCCTAGACGGAGCGAAAAAAGAATTAGACAAGCTTCATAATAATGCGCTTCAAGCCTTGGCCCGTTTACCCTACAATACAGATAGTTTAATTGCGTTTAGCGAGCTACTGGTAAAACGAGACCACTAGCCACGCGCCATGTTGAAAAGATAACAAATAAATGAGTTTAGACCTCCAACATTATCCTACGCTTGCGCTTGCGCAAACACCTGACAAACTGAGGCAGCTGCCCCAAGAGAAACTGCGCCTGCTTGCCGATGAGTTGCGTGAGTACTTACTTAACTGCGTAAGCTCGACTAGCGGACACTTTGCATCGGGTTTAGGCACCGTTGAGCTTACCGTTGCACTGCATTATGTGTATAACACGCCATTCGACCGTTTATTGTGGGACGTAGGCCATCAAGCTTATCCCCATAAGATTTTGACTGGCCGCGCAGAGCGTATGAGTACCATTCGTCAAAAAAACGGACTGCATCCATTCCCTTGGCCACCAGAAAGTGATTACGATACTTTTGCTGTAGGCCACTCCTCTACCTCAATTAGTGCCGCATTGGGTATGGCTGTAGCGGCGGAAAAAGAAGGTAATGATAGAAAAGTGGTTGCTGTTATCGGTGATGGCGCAATGACTGCAGGTATGGCGTTTGAAGCGCTCAATCACGCCGGTGATATCAAGAAAGATATGGTTGTCGTGCTCAACGACAACGAAATGTCTATCTCTGAAAATGTTGGTGCACTAAATAGTCACTTGGCGAGGCTGCTAACGGGTAATTTCTTTAACTCTATTCGTGATGGCGGTAAAAAGCTATTGAGTAATGTGCCGCCTATTAAAGAGTTTGCCAGCCGTGCTGAAGAACACATCAAAGGCATGGTAGTACCGGGCACTATATTCGAAGAATTGGGCTTCAATTACATTGGCCCTATTGATGGTCATGATGTCAATGCGGTAGTTGATACGTTGCGCAACATGCGTAAATTTGAAGGCCCTCAGCTGTTACACGTCGTGACCAAAAAAGGTAAAGGCTACGCGGTAGCTGAAGAAGATCCAATTAAGTTTCACGCAGTACCGAAATTCAATCCGGCAGACAATGCACTTCCAAAGTCAAAACCCTCTGCCCCAACCTACTCTGCTATTTTTGGAAAATGGCTGTGCGATATGGCAGCAATTGATCCGAAGCTTATGGCGGTGACGCCAGCTATGCGAGAAGGTTCAGGCATGGTTGAGTTTTCACAGCGCTTCCCAGAGCAATACTTTGACGTTGCCATAGCCGAGCAACATGCCGTTACCTTCGGAGCAGGTCTAGCTAAAGACGGTATGAACGCCGTGGTGGCGATTTACTCGTCATTCCTACAGCGCGCTTACGACCAGCTTATACACGATGTCGCAATTCAAAACTTACCTGTTTTATTTGCAATCGACCGCGCAGGGATTGTTGGGGCAGACGGCCCCACTCACCAAGGTGCGTTTGATATTGCGTTCTTGCGTTGTATTCCCAACATGGTAGTTATGGCACCTTCAGATGAAAATGAATGCCGCCAAATGCTTTACACTGGGCACAAGCTACAGAAACCTGCTGCTGTTCGCTACCCTCGTGGCGCAGGTATGGGCATAACGCCTGACGAGACAATGACAGAGCTTGAAATTGGTAAGTCTCGCGTATGTCGAGAGTCGTCGAGTGCTTCATCACAACGTGTCGCAATTCTAAACTTCGGCTGTTTGTTGCCAAATGCACTAGACGCTGCTGAAAAGCTCGATGCTACCGTGATTGATATGCGTTTTATTAAGCCACTAGACGGTGATGCTGTTCTTGCGGCTGCAGACTCTCACGACGCGCTTATTACCCTTGAAGACGGCTGCATCATGGGTGGTGCAGGTAGTGCTGTATTAGAGCATCTACAACAAAATGGCGTGTTAAAGACGGTGAAAATGCTTGGACTACCGGATAGCTTTATCCTACAAGGCACACAGCAGGAAATGTATAAAGAACATGGCCTTGACGCCGATGGCATTGTTGCGGCGGCTAACGCTCTTCTAGGTAAATAGGTGTTAAGTACCTTGTACTATACAAATGCACTAAACACTAGCATATAAACCACAATGAATTTAAAAAGCCCGCTATGTTTGATTAACTTAGCGGGCTTTTTTTATGTGTATGACAGTGCTTCTAAAATAGGGGGTTACGACAAGAAAGTCAGTGAATCAGGCCACAGCACCATCAGCAAATGGAGGCAGCCACAAGCCATTGCTCCCGCCAATATATCGTCTAGCATGATGCCTGTTCCTCCATGTAGACGCTTATCAATTGCGCCTATAGGCCATGGCTTTAAGATGTCAAAAACGCGAAATAGTAAAAAACCCACTAGTAACGTTGACATTGAGATTGGCACGAAAAGAAAGGTCACAAACATACCTGCTATTTCATCCCATACTATAGAGCCATGGTCGTGAACCTGCATGTCGTCTGCAGTTTTACCACAAAGATAAATTCCTACCACACTGAATATTATTGTTAGCGCGATGAAAGAAACGACAGAAACGTTTATACACGCTAATAACAGAGGAATGGCGGCTAAAGAGCCAAATGTGCCAGGCATTACAGGAACTAAGCCGCTACCAAATCCCAATGCCAGGAAATGAATTGGATTTTTCATACTTACTCTGGCGCGGTATTCAGCCTGCATATTACTTTCTCTTATTTAAGCAATGTTAATCGCTGTTCTCGGAATAATTTAGAAGACGTGTTCGTAGCCTGTGCCAGACTGAGGCGTGTACTTCTCATTGTCTTTAAGCAAAGACAATGTACCTGCTTGCCCAGTTAGTTGTCCAACGCAAGTTGCTTTCACATTCGTGCTGGCAAGCGAGGTTTCTAGACTACCACGTTGCTCTTCGCCCACGGTGAATATTAACTCGTAATCATCGCCCGCCGATAATGCGTAATCAATGGCCTGTTGCTCTGAGACGGCACTTGTCAACGCGCGAGACAATGGTAAACGGTCTACATTAAGGTTTGCGCCACAATTTGATGCTTTTAAAATATGCCCAAGATCGGAAATCAGCCCATCTGAAATATCAATGCACGACGTGGCGATTCGGCGAATGGCAGTACCTACTGCAACACGTGGCGTAGGAAAGCAATGTCTATTTATCAGTACATCTTTTGCTTCGCCTGCAACCTCTAGCTTGTTTTGAAGGATATCTAAGCCGGCACCAGCATCACCTAATGTACCTGTCACGTAAACCCAGTCACCAGGTTTAGCGCCGCTTCGCGTCAGTTCTGAGCCAGGAGGAATAAAACCTTGCGCGGTGATTGTCATCGCCATAGGGCCCTTAACGGTATCCCCACCGATAAGCTGAACAGAATAATATTGAGTAAGTTCATAAAGACCGCTAACGAAATCGTCTAGCCAAGCCTCATTAACTTCAGGTAGTGATAAAGAAAGGCTAATCCATGCCGGCTCAGCGCCCATCGCTGCAAGGTCGCTTAAATTCGCAGCAACCGTTTTATACGCCACAGATTTTGCGGGGGCATCTTGTAAAAAGTGTACACCAGCAACTAGGGTGTCAGTGGTTACGGCAAGCTGTTGATTTTCAGGAACCGTTGTTACAGCACAGTCATCACCTATACCAATAACAACATCTTTGCGTTTGTGGCCGCTGTTTGCAAAGTAGCGGCCGATAAGATCGAATTCTTTCACAGTAGTTTTTGAAACCCTTTAACGGCAATCCTTGCCGTTATTAGTAAGGTTAATCGCGCTCATCTTTGCGCAATGTGCGCACGGCCTTATCCAGTGCTCCATTAATGAACTTATGGCTTTCTTCAGCGCCAAACGCTTTAGCAAGCTCAATGGCTTCATTAATGATTACACGATAAGGTACGTCGATGCGCTCGGTGAGTTCCAACGTCGCAATACGAAGGATTGCCTTTTCAATGGCATCCAGCTCTTCAGGCAAGCGGCCAAGGTACGGTTTGATGGTCTCATCAAGCTTGCTAGCGTTGTGCGCAACACCGCGAAGCAAAGCTTGGAAGTACGCCATGTCTACCTTTTGCATGTCGTTACTGGTTGCTAAAGCCAGTTCAACTTGCTGAATGTCGTTATGACTCATTTG
>ENA-OWNT01001734-OWNT01001734.1-seawater-metagenome-genome-assembly--contig:-NODE-1734-length-25791-cov-3.805942_pt1 | contig 25791 bp, 27 predicted proteins | sample MGYA00238136_ERZ651165 | MGnify/ENA primary metagenome ERZ651165 (study PRJEB26861, sample SAMN08777766) | seawater metagenome | isolation source: coastal seawater | place: USA: Florida | collected...
TGGCCGGCCTTTTGTTCGTGCTGCCGGGGGCAATGGTGATCCTGGTCCTGGCCGGGATCTACGCCCTGTTTGGCGAGGCCAGCCTTCTGGCCGGGGTTTTCTTCGGCTTCAAGGCGGCGGTGCTGGCGATTGTGCTGCAGGCTTTGCTGCGCATCTCCGCCAAGGCGCTGAAAACAGGTGGTGACAGGGTGGTCGCAGGCTGTGCCTTCCTGGCAATTTTTGCCCTGGCCGTGCCCTTCCCGCTGATCGTGCTGACCGCTGGGCTGATCGGGCTGTTGCGGCAGCGTCAGACTGACCAGATGGCGGCCGCGCCGGTGCCCGGGGGCGCACGGCTGCTCCCGCGCAGCCTGGCGACGCTGGCGATCTGGGGCGGGCTGTGGCTGTTGCCGCTGGCCGCACTCAGTCTGATCCTGGGCGGCGATCATCTGCTGGCCGAAGTGGGCTGGTTCTTCTCCAAGCTGGCGGTGGTTACTTTCGGCGGCGCCTATGCGGTGCTGGCCTATATGGTACAGCAGGTGGTGGGCGATTTCGGTTGGCTGACCACGGGCGAGATGATGGATGCGCTTGGGCTGGCGGAAACCACGCCGGGGCCGCTTATTCTGGTGACGGAATTCGTGGGGTTCCTGGCCGGGGCCGGGCAGGGCGGGCTGGGGCTTGGCGTATTGGCCGCGCTTGTCACGCTTTGGGTTACTTTCGTGCCCTGTTTCCTGTGGATCTTCGCCTTTGCGCCTTACGTGGAATGGATCACCGCGCAGCCGCGCCTGAATGGCGCCCTGTCGGGGATCACCGCCGCCGTGGTGGGGGTGATTCTAAACCTGTCTGTCTGGTTCGCGCTGCATGTCTTCTTTGCCGAGGTGGCCGAGACAGCCCTTGGCCCGATCACGCTGTGGTTGCCGGATCTGGCGACAGTTGACCTTGGGGCGATTCTGCTGGCGGGGCTGGCGGGATGGCTGCTTCTGATCCGCAAATGGGACCTTCTGGCGGTTCTTGCGGTGCTGGCCGCAGCAGGAGCGGTCTGGAGCCTCGGAATTCTGCCCCTTTTCGGTTGACACCACATCGCGCAAGGGTAAAAGACGCGCTCAACCAGAGATACGAGCGCACGGGCCGTCTGCCCCCGCGCCCCGCTTTGTAGGAGTTTGACATGGCGAAGCCGACCACCATCAAGATCCGCCTGAATTCCACGGCGGGCACTGGCCACTTCTATGTGACCAAGAAGAATGCACGCACCATGACCGAGAAAATGGTCGTACGGAAGTATGACCCGGTTGTGCGCAAGCACGTGGAATACAAGGAAGGCAAGATCAAGTGATCTGACCCTTTCCAGGTAAGTCAAAGAACCGGGCCGCGCTGACACCAGCTGCGGCCCGGTTTCTTTTTTAGGACAGGTGCCATGGAAGATACCGTTCACATCCGCCCGACCACCGCCGATGATCACGAGGCGCTGAACCGGCTGTTCGCGGACAGCTATCCAACCTTGCTGGCTGCCGGCTACGCGCCCGATCTGCTGGCCCGTGCGTTGCCGCTGATCGTCCGTGCCAATCCCGCGTTGCTGGTATCGGGCAGCTACTATGTAGCCGAGCGCTGTCCAGGTGGCCCGCCCCTTGCGGCAGGGGGCTGGACAGCCGCCAGCCCGCATCAGCCGGAACCGGCACCGGCCATATCCGCCATGTGGTGACCCATCCACAGGCCACGCGGCAGGGTCTGGCCGCGGCTCTGCTGCGCCGGTGCTTCGATCAGGCGCGGGGGGCCGGGGTCCAGCGCCTTGTTGCGCTATCCACCCTGACGGCGGTGCCCTTCTACGCGGCCATGGGGTTCGCGGTGGACCGGGAAGAGGTCATCGCCATGACGCCCGAGGTCAGTTTTCCGGCGGTGCGGATGGTCCGCGTTCTCTAGCGGCAGGGTCCAGCAGGTGGGGCAGCAATGCCTGCGCCCATTGCGTATAGGCGAGGGGCGAGGGATGAAACCCGTCTTCGGCCATCAGATCCCGCTGCATGGGCATGTCGAAAGGCAGGTAGAGATGCCCCGTCTCACGTGCCTGGGTCGCAAGCACCGTATCCAACCGGGCGGCCCTTTGGCCCAATATCCAACGCAGCGGATCGGGCAGTAGCGGGAAATGGGCCAGTGGCGGGATGCCGGTGACGATCAGCCTGGGGCCCTCAAAGCGGGCGGTAAGGTTGTCTGCAATCCGTGCCCGGTCCACCATAATGCGGCGCAGTGGGGCGAAGCTGGTCACGTCATTGACGCCCAGAACCAGCAACACACAGTCAAAGGGCTGGCGGGGTATGTCGTCCAGTCGGGCCAATGTACTGCGGCTGGTCGCGCCGGTTCTGGCCTCCAGCCGCCAGGCCACCTGGCGATGCGGGGCCAGCGCGGCGGCGACCTGCCCGCTAAGCGCCTGATCCTGATGGATCGCCCCCACCCCGGCGGCGGAGCTGTCACCGAGGATCAGAAGGCGCAGGGCAGGGCCTTCACCCGTCTCTCCATCACGCGGGCCGGGCGGCTCCGGCAGGCGCAAAGCCCGGGCGCGCAGGCGCAGGGCCTGGGCGATCAGGAGGGGCGACAGAAGCGGGGTAAGCAGGCGGTCCATGGCGGGCAGGATAGCGGCGCGCTGCGGCAGGTGAACCGGCGACATGGCGTCAGGGGGCAAAGAAAAAGGCCGAGGATGATCCCCGGCCTTTCCAAATCTGCAGTGCTTTGCCCGTTACTCGCGATTGCCGAGGAACTGCAGCAGGAACATGAACAGGTTGATGAAGTCCAGATAAAGGCGCAGGGCGCCCATGATCGCAGACTTGCCCAACCATTCCTCGTCCATGTGGCGGGCATGGTCGATATATTCGTTCTTGATCGACTGGGTGTCATAAGCGGTCAGGCCCGCGAAGATCAGCACACCGGCAACCGAGATCACGAAATGCAACGCCGAGGAGGCGAGGAAGATATTCACCACAGACGCGACGATGATGCCGATCAGGCCCATCATCAGGAACGTGCCCATGCCGCTGAGGTTCTTCTTCGTCGTGTAGCCATAAAGGCTAAGCCCCGCGAAAGAGATGGCGGTGATCAGGAAGGTCTGCACGATCGAGATCCCGGTAAAGACCGAGAAGATCCAGCTGATCGAGATGCCCATGACCGCCGAGAACGCGTAGAAGAACAGCTGCGCGGCGGCGGCAGACATGCGATTGATCATGGCACTGAAGGCGAAAACCATGACCAGCGGCGCGAACATCACTGCCCACCCCATGATGTTGGGTTGCAGGGTTATCGGGTCGCGGAAGATGGACAGCATGGCCGGCGAGGTGCCGATACCCCACGCCGCACCTGCCGTCACCAGCAGACCCACGGACATGGTCGCGTAGACCTTGTTCATATGGGCGCGTAGGCCCGCGTCGATCTGGGCGGCGCTGACGCCGCCGGCTCCGGCGCGGATCGTGTCGAATTGTGCCATCTGGTCCTCCGAAGAAAGGCATATGTTTCGTGGCGGAAACGCAAAACGCCCCGCCTTACCTGACAATATCGGTAAGACGGGGCGATTTTTCAAGCGTTGCCGGACAGGGAGAAGCAGTCTTTTTCGGCGAATGCCTGGGGTTTGGCCTTAGACCAGCCAGCTTTGCGGCACATCCCAGACCGGGCGCGCGGCTTCGCGGGCCACATCGGCGCAGGTCAGGCCCAGGTCGCGGCGGGCATTGGCGTCCAGGCGCTCCAGCGCGCGGCGCTGACGCCAGGCGGCAAAGGCGGCATTGAAGAAGGTAAGTCCACCGGCGTGGCGGGTGGCGGAGATGGCAGAGCGGGCGAGGGTATGGGCCATGGTATGTTCCTGTTCGTGAAAGTCGGCGTGTTTCATATTTCGATGGTTGATATATACGGTGCGCATTGGCATTATAAAAATGAATGTTTTTGAAGTTCAATATCACAAGGCTTGATGTAATGCGCAATCTCGACATGACTGCCTTGCGGGCTTTCGTCACCGTTTCGGACGCCGGCGGCGTGACCAAGGCCAGTGGGCTGCTGAACTTGACGCAATCGGCGGTGTCGATGCAGCTGAAACGGTTGGAGGACAGTGTCGGCGTATCACTGCTGGATCGGTCCGCCCGAAAGATGGCGCTGACCAATGCGGGTGAGCAGATGCTTAGCTATGCGCGCCGGATGATCGACCTTAATGATGAGGTGCTGGCCCGGCTGACCTCGCAGGATTTCGAGGGCGAGCTGTTTCTGGGCGTGCCCCATGACATCGTCTACCCCGCGATTCCGCAGGTTCTGCACCGGTTCAACGCGGCCTATCCCCGGATGAAGGTGCAATTGGTCAGCTCCTACACCTCGCGTTTGCGCCGGATGCTGGAACGCGGCGAGGTTCACCTGGCCCTGACCACCGAATCCGAGTTGGACAGCGGCGGTGAAACCCTACAGGAACGCCCGCTGGTCTGGGTGGGGGCGATCAAGGGGAATGAATGGCGGCAACGGCCCCTGCGGCTGGCCTTTGAACAGCTGTGTATTTTCCGCAAACCGGTGCAGGAAGCGCTGGATCGCGCCGGGATTACCTGGGAAATGGCCGTGGAAAGCGACAATTCCCGCACGGTTGAGGCCTCGATCAGTGCTGATCTGGCGGTCCATGCCTGCGTGGAAGGGGCCGAACCGCCCTATGTGGAACGCATCCGCCACGGCGGCGCATTGCCCGATCTGCCCTCGATCAAGATCAACATGTATGGCGCGGAACTGGCCAAGGATGAACCTGTGCAAGCCTTGGCCGAGATGGTGCGGCGGGCCTATCTGGCGATGTGACCCGGGCCGGGCGGGGCTGCGGCGGTGCGATCAGGGGGTGACCACGACCTTGCCGGTGGATTTGCGCGATTTGAGCAGCGCCATCGCCTCGCCCGCTTGGTCCAGCGGGTAGGTCGCGCCGATATGCGGGGTTAGCCCCCCGGCCTCATACATCGCAAACAGCTCTGCCAGGCTGCCGGTCAGCACCTCGGGCGCGAAGCTCAGATAGCCGCCCCAATACAGCCCGATCACGTCTAGGTTCTTCACCAACAGGATATTGGCGGGGATCTGGGGCACCTCGCCGCTGGCAAAGCCAATGGGAATAAGCCGTCCGCCGGGATTGGTCGCGCGCAGCGCCGCCTTGAACTGGTCGCCCCCCACGGCGTCATAGACCACGTCCGCCCCGCCAAGCGCCTTGACCTCGGTGCGGATGTCCTGGGTTTCGCTGTCGATCAGATGCGTGGCCCCGGCGGCCCTTGCGACCTCTAGCTTGGCCGCGCCGCGGGCGCAGGCGATCACCTCCGCCCCCATCCGCGCGCCAATTTCCACCGCCGTCAGCCCGACACCGCCCGCCGCGCCCAGAACCAGCAGCCGTTCCCCCCTTTGCAGTCGCGCCCGATGCCCAAGCGCCAGATGCGACGTGCCATAGGCCACAAGGAACCCGGCCGCCTCTTCGAAGGGCATCGTGTCGGGGATGGGGGTGATCCGGTTTACAGGAAAACTGCCCGCCTCGGCCAGCCCGCCCTGTCCGGCAAACACCGCCACACGTGTGCCGGGGGCGGGGGCGTCTGTTTCGGGGCCAAGCGCCTCGACCGTGCCGGCGATTTCCATCCCCATGGTGAAGGGCGGGGCGGGCGTGTCCTGGTAGCTGCCTTTCAGCATCAGCAGGTCGGCAAAATTCAGCCCGCAGGCCGCGATCCTGACCAGCGCCTCGCCCTTGGCCGGTACGGGCGTGTCGATCTGCGCCACGGTCGGGGCGGTGTCGAAGCTGGTCAGGCGAAAGGCGCGCATGTTGGATCCCCCTTGCGGAATTTCAACGCAGGCTAGCGCGGCGTTGCGCAGATGCAACCGGGACAATGCGTCCTAATGCAAACCTCGACCCAAGAGATTATTGTATCTGACAAGTATCTCGGGCGGCGTGACAAGTATTCCGGTCGGCCTAGGTTCTAGATTTAGGCACGACGGGAAACCCGGCGCGGCCCCTTCGACAGGAGACAGGCATGAAACACCCGGTAGATATCCATGTTGGCAAACGTGTGCGCCATCGCCGCTGGATGGTGGGAATGACGCAGCAGCAACTGGCCGAAAAGGTGGGCATCAAGTTCCAGCAGATTCAGAAATATGAAACCGGCATGAACCGGGTCAGTGCCTCTCGTCTGTGGGAAATTGCCGCCGCGCTGGAGGTGCCGGTCAGCTTTTTCTTCGAAGGGCTGGAGGGCGGCATCGAGTCGGCCGCCGCGCTGCCTGGGGATGTTCTGGCCGATAAGGAAGCGCTGGAACTGGTCCGGTCCTACTATGCGATCCCGGAAAACCAACGCCGCCAGCTGTTCGAATTGGCCCGCGTGCTGTCCGGCGCCGCCGCCTGAACCGTGGCTTGACGGGCGGGGCCGCCCGTGCCAACCGGGGCGGGATATTCTGCAAGACAGGCCCGCCCATGCTGACCCGTTCCACGATTTCCCCTGATCTGGCCGCCGAGCTGCTGGCCACGGGCCGCGCCATGGCCGACGCCGCCCGCGCCGTCACCCTGCCGCATTTCCGCATGGCGGGGCTGTCGATGGACAACAAGCTGGCAGGCGGGTTCGACCCGGTGACCGTTGCCGATCGCGCCGCCGAGGCCGCAATGCGCGCGATCCTGGCCGACCGCCGCCCCGCCGATGGTATTCTGGGCGAGGAAGAAGGCGCGACAGAGGGGCAGAGCGGTCTGACCTGGGTTCTGGACCCCATCGATGGCACCCGCGGGTTCATTTCCGGCACGCCCACATGGGGGGTCCTGATCGGATTGCAGGACCGGGATGGGCCCTTCTATGGCATCATTGACCAGCCCTATATCGGCGAACGGTTCGAAGGTGGTCTGGGGCAGGCGGCTGTGACAGGCCCCCGTGGGCCCGTGCCGCTTGGGGTCAGGCCCGCTGGATCGCTGGATCAGGCGACGCTGTTCACCACCTTCCCCGAGGTCGGAACCGAGGCCGAACGGCTGGGGTTCGAACATGTCCGCGACCGGGTCAAGCTGACCCGCTATGGCATGGATTGCTACGCCTATGCGCTGCTGGCGGCCGGGCAGGTGGATCTGGTGATCGAGGCCGGTTTGCATGCCTATGACATCGCCGCGCCGATTGCGGTGATCGAGGCTGCTGGCGGTATTGTCACCGACTGGCAGGGCGGCCCGGTGCATGAGGGCGGGCAGGTTTTGGCCGCTTCAGGCGCCGCATTGCATGGCGAGGCCCTGAAACTGCTTCAGTCTCTCTGAGACTTGAGATCTGTCACAGCATCGGCCTAACCTGGGCCTGCGGTGACCCGAGTCCTTTGCCCGTGTTCTGTCGGCCCGCCCTTATCCTCTTCCCGAAACGGGCTTCGGAACCCGAGAGGGCTGACATGACAGATATCATCATCAAATCCGCTGGCTGCATCCTGACCATGGATGACGCCGAAACCGAGCTTGCGGGCGCTGACATCCGCATTCGGGGTGGCGTGATCGCCGAAATCGGCTACGGGCTGGAGGATGGAGAAATCCATCATGCGGAGGGCTGCCTTGTCACGCCCGGCCTGGTGAATACCCACCATCACCTCTATCAAAGCCTGACCCGCGCCGTGCCTGCCGCGCAGGATGCGCTGCTTTTCGGCTGGTTGCAGACGCTATATCCGATCTGGTCGCGCTTCGGACCCGAAGAGATGTTCGTATCGGCCCAGACCGGGCTGGCGGAATTGGCGCTATCGGGGTGCAGCCTGACCTCGGACCACCTCTACCTTTTTCCCAACGGCGCGCGACTGGATGACACCATTGCCGCTGCGGCTGACATTGGAATGCGCTTTCATCCGACCCGGGGCGCGATGAGCATCGGGGAAAGTGATGGCGGGCTGCCACCCGACCATCTGGTCGAGCGTGAGGCGGCCATTCTCGATGATTGTATCCGTGTCGTTGACGCCTTTCACGATCCGGCCGAAGGGTCCATGTGCCGGGTTGGGATCGCGCCCTGTTCTCCTTTTTCCGTCAGTCGGGATCTGATGCGGGATGCGGCGCTGCTGGCCCGCGACAAGGGGGTGATGCTGCACACTCATCTGGCGGAAAATGATGAAGATATTGCTTACAGCCTTGAAAAATTTGGCTGCCGCCCCGGGCAATATGCCGAGGATCTGGGCTGGACGGGCGATGACGTCTGGCACGCGCATTGCGTGAAACTTGATGGGCAAGAGATTGATTTGTTTTCAAAAACCGGAACGGGTGTTGCCCATTGCCCCTGTTCCAACTGCCGTCTTGGGTCAGGCATCGCGCCGGTGCGGGCGATGCGGGATGCGGGGGTGAAGGTGGGGCTTGGTGTCGATGGATCGGCCTCGAACGATTCGGGCAATCTGGTCGCCGAGGCACGGCAGGCGATGTTGCTGCAACGGGTATCGCAAGGGGCCGACGCGATGAGCGCGCGAGAGGCGCTGCGGATCGCCACGCGTGGCGGGGCCGAGGTGCTGGGGCGGCCCGATTGCGGGCAGATTGCCGTTGGTAAACGGGCTGATATCGCGGTTTGGGACATGACCGGCGTTGAGGCCGCAGGCAGTTGGGACATGGCCGCGATCTTGCTGGCCGGGCCGATGAAAACCCGTGACCTTTTCGTGGAAGGTCGCAAAATTGTCTCAATGGGAACACTTTTGAGCGTGGATTTACCTGTTCTTATGGAAAAGCAACGCAAGCTTGCCTTGGCCCTTGCGATGTGAGTCTCTGACACTGCGGGGGCAGAACAGGATTGCGACCATGCGTTTACAGATTGTTTCCCTTCTTGCGGCGGCCCTGCTGACGGCGGGCTGCATGGGCGGCACAACCACGCCCTCGGCAACCCGGGCGGTGCCTGTCTCGGCCCCCCTTGGAATGCATGGCAGTGTCGTGACGATGGTGAATCAGCAGCGCGGCACCGCAGGCCTGCCCTCTGTCATCCGGTCGCGCCAGCTGGATCGCGTGGCCATGGGGCACGCGCTGGATCAGGCCAGCAGCGGGTTTTTTGGCCATCGCGGATCGGACGGATCCACCGTTCAGGCGCGGATGCAGATGGCAGGGTACGACGCCTGTCTTTCTGCGGAAAACATCGCCATGGGCCAACCCGATGAAGCTGCTGTCATGACGCAGTGGATGGCTTCGTCGGGGCACCGATCCAACATCCTGCACCCGCGCGCTGAACAGTTCGGCTTTGCGCGGGCGGGCGATCATTGGGTGATGGTGCTGGCGCGGCCATGCTGATCTGACATCAGACGGGCTTCCCCGCGACCCGAACCTCTGCAATCGCGCGATCGTCGCCCATCATGATGGTGGGAAAAATCGCCTCCCAGATCGTGTCGGCGCGCGCGGCGCGTTGCGCGATAGCGGGGGTGGAGGCGAGGTCGAGCACCACCAGATCGGCCTCCATCCCCTTTGCAACCCGGCCCACTTTATCGTCGATCCGCAAGGCCCGGGCAGAGCCTTCGGTGGCCAGCCAGATCAGCTCGCCCGGATGCAGGGCGCGTCCGCGCAACTGGCCAATCTCATAGGCCGCCGCCATGGTGCGCAGCATCGAAAAGCTTGACCCGCCGCCCGTGTCGGTCGCCAGCCCCACACGGATCGGCCCGCCCGCCAGACCCATATCGAAAAGCCCCGAGCCGATGAAGGTGTTCGAGGTCGGACAGTGGATCAGCGCTGCGCCGACGTCCCTAAGCCGGTCAATCTCTCGCGGTTCCAGATGGATCGCGTGGCCATAAAGCCCGCCCGCGCCAAGCAACCCATGCGCCTCGTAGGTGTCCAGATAATCGCGCGCCTGCGGGAACAGCCCTTTGACCCACTCAATCTCGTCGGTCTGTTCGCTGAGATGCGTCTGCATCAGGCAATCGGGAAACTCTGCCCACAGAGCCCCAAGAGCGGTCAGTTGCCCGGGTGTCGAGGTGGGCGAAAACCGTGGCGTGATGATATAGCCCAAACGGTCCACATCATGCCATTTTTCCAGCAGCGCCTTGCTGTCGTCATAGGCGGCCTGCGCGCTGTCGCGCAGTGCCTCGGGCGCGTTGCGGTCCATGCAGGTCTTGCCCGCCAGCGCGCGCAGACCGCGGGCTTGCGCCTCTTCGAAATAGGCATCGACGCTTTCGGGATGAATGGTGCAATAGCTGGCCACCGTGGTGGTGCCATTGGATAGGGTCAGGTCGAAATAGCGCGCGGCAATCTCGGCGGCATAGACGGGATCGGCAAAGCGCATCTCCTCGGGGAAGGTATAGCTGTTCAGCCAGTCGATCAGCCGCTTGCCCCAGGACGCGATCATCGCGGTTTGCGGATAGTGGGCGTGGGCGTCGATAAAGCCGGGCAGGATCAGGCCACGCCCGTGATCGACCAGGTCGGCATCGGGATGGGCGGCGCGCAGATCGTCGGCCTGACCCACGGCGGCGATCATCCCCTCGCGGATCAGAACCGCGCCATGGCTGTCATGCCGGGCGGCCCCGACCCCGGCGACGAAGGGATCGGCGTCAAACCGCAGAAGTTGCCCCAGCAGAAGTGTTTCGCGCATATTCTGTCCTTTCCCCGATCCGTCCACTGTCATATCTGTGGCGGCGCGGCTATGTTATCCGAAAAAGCGTTAAAGACTTTCAAGGCGGGCGCGAATGGCGAAAGACGACATCCAGAAAACGGACCTGACGGAAGACGCCTATGCGTTGGACGCCACGCTGTATGACGATGTTCTGGATGCGATAGAGGCCCAGGACCCGGACCGCATCGCTGCGCTCTTTGAACCGCTGCACCCCGCCGACATCGCCGACCTTCTGGAACAGATGTCGCACTCCGAACGCGAAGCGCTGCTTCTGTTCTGGAGCGAGGGGATCGATGGCGAGGTTCTGTCGGAACTGGATGAGGGCATCCGGGAAGACGTGATCGAGCTGCTGCCCGCCCCGGTTCTGGCAGAAGCCGTCCGGGATATGGAAAGCGACGATGTCGTTGACCTGCTGGAAGATCTTGAAGACGAGGGTCAGCAGGCGGCCATTCTGGACGCGCTGGACGATGCCGATCGCGCTGCCGTCGAAGAGGCGCTCAGCTATCCGGAGTTTTCCGCCGGTCGTCTGATGCAGCGCGAGGTCGTGCGCGTGCCGGAATTCTGGAATGTCGGCGAAACCATCGACTATTTGCGCAACCATACCGGCGAATTGCCCGAACAGTTCTATCACGTGATCCTGGTCGACCCGCGGATGAAACCGGTGGGGAATGTCACGCTTGGGCGGTTGCTGGCCACCAAGCGGCACATTGCCTTGCGCGATATCGTGGAAGAGACCTTCGTTCTGATCCCGGTTAGCCAGCCCGAGGCCGAAGTCGCCTATGCGTTCAACCAGTATCACCTGATTTCCGCCCCCGTGGTGGACGAGGACGGGCGCCTGGTCGGCGTCATTACCATCGACGACGCCATGATCGTGCTGGAAGATGAGGCCGAGGAAGATATCCTGCGCCTGGCCGGTGTCGGGGAAGGCAGCCTGTCTGACCGGGTGTTCGAGACCACCAAGCAGCGCTTTCCCTGGTTGTTCGTCAATCTGGTCACCGCAATTTTCGCCTCGCTGGTCATTTCGCAATTCGAAGACACGATTGCGCAATTCGTGGCGCTGGCGGTGTTGATGCCGATCGTGGCCTCGATGGGGGGCAATGCCGGAACGCAAAGCCTGACCGTCGCGGTGCGCGCCATTGCCACCAAGGATTTGACCGGCTCGAACCTGATGCGCGTGGTGGTGCGCGAGGCCGGTGTCGGCCTGATCAACGGGCTGATCTTTGCTGTCGTCATGGGCACCGTAGGGCTGGTCTGGTTCGGCTCGGCGGCCTTGGGCGGCATCATCGCGGTGGCAATGGTGATCAACCTGGTGATTGCCGGGCTGGCGGGCATTCTGATCCCTGTGGCGCTGGACAAGCTAGAGATTGACCCGGCCCTGGCTTCGGGTGCGTTTGTGACGACAGTGACGGATGTGGTGGGGTTTTTCGCGTTTCTCGGGCTGGCGGCGATGGTGCTGCTTTAACCCCGGATCGGCGGCGGCGCGGGGGCGCGGCGGCTCAGCCTGAGGGCACTTCCAGCGTGATCGTACGACCGCGTTTCACATATTGCAGAGAGCTTTCGCCAATGGCGGCGACCTGCCCGCCATCCAGCCGGTCACCCACTTCGACATTTACGAAGCGGCCCGTGGGCAGGCGCACCAGCGCCCGGCGCGCGCCCGAGGCACCGCTGATCCCGATCAGGTTCACATTGCGCAGATTGATGCCGTTTTCCTGCGTGGCCGCGCGGGTGACCGAGGCAGAGCTGGGAATATTGGGCTGGATCGTGTCCGAGGCGCTGGCCGCAACCGGCGGGGCGGGGCCGCTGTTTCCGGCGGCGCGGGCGCCTTCCACCAGGTCGCCGATATTGCCGGGGCGCAGCCGGGGCAGGAAGGACACCGCCACCGCCAGATCGCTGGCCGAGGTCACGTCCCCGGGGGAGGTATCGGCATCCGCGGCGGCCGCGGCGGCGGCTTCGGCCTGTTCCTGAAGCGATGCGGGCCGGCCTTCGGGGCGGATCTGCGCCAGTTCGTCGAAGGTGATGCCCCCCAGAACCGCGCGTTCGCGTTGTTCCTGCAGGTCGCCGGGGCGGGCCTCGGGGCGGTAGGTTTCCAACAAAGCGGTATCGACAGCCCCGGGTGGCGGCCCGGTGGGGTCCTCTTGCGCGGCTTCTTCGGGCGTTTCGGCCGCAACCGCTACCTCAACCGTTTCCGCGATGGCGGCGGCCAGAACCTCGGGCGCATCGCGCGGGCGGGGTATGGCGGGCACCGGCGGCGGGCCTGCATAGATCAGGATGCCATAGGGCGTCATCGCGCCTTCGGGCGTCGGCGCGACCATGTTGTCAGGGTCAAGCGCCAGCTGGATGTCGGGAAATCCCGGATCGACCTCTGGCCGCGGCTGATCGCGTGAGGGCAGGAAATCGGGCTCGGTCAGCGCATAGGCGTCATGGCTGACCACCGCCGGATCAAGCCCCGCGAAGATCACCTCCTCCAACACCGGTTCGGGGTCGGGCAAAGTTATCACCGGCGGGCGTTGCCAGACCCCCGTCTGCGCATAGAAATTGGCGTTCTCCTCTTCCGACGGCAGCACCGTTTCGGGGTCGATCACAGGCGAGGCAACGGGGGCGGGACCCAGGTCGAGGTCTTCGGCATCGATATCAGGCAGCAGTTCCGGCGCTTGCGGGGCCATGACCGAAGGGGCAGGCGGTGCCCCTTCCGGGGTCAGGCTGGCCAGATTGGTGGGGTCCGCGTCCCCCGAAGGCGTGGGCGAGGCCAGAAGCGGCACGTCCAGCACCTCTGGTTCGGTATCGGCGATGATCACCTCTTCCGGTTCGCCCAAGCCCATCCAGCGGCCAAGTGCCGTTTCCGGCAGATAAAACGCAGCCCAGATCCCCACCAGACCCAGAACCGCCAGCAGGATCAGCGTCAGAATCAGGCCGGTGCGCACAGACGGCCCGCGGCTGGTGGCGATGGACCCGCGCGCCAGCAACCCGCCCATGATTGGCGCATCGGCATCCGCGATTTTCGGGTCCGCGCGGCCCCGTTTGGGCGGCGAGAAACGGCGGCGCGGCGATTCTGCGGCGGGGGGCGGTGTGATTGCCTCTGCCGGTGCGGCGGACAGGGCTGCTGCGGCGGCGGGATCGGGTTTGGCTTTCTTGCCGGGGTTGCCAAGACGCAGGCGTTTCTTCGGCCCGGCGGGGGGCGGTGCAGGCGTGGCTTTCGGTTCTGGTTGCGGCGCAGGCGTGGGTGCTTCGGTCTGAGCCTCCGTCTCCGCCTCGCCTCGACCCAGGGCGCGCAGGCGGGTGCCGATCGCCGATCCGCCGGCCGTCATGCGTCCCGACAGGCCCGAGGCTGCGTCGCGCGCTTTGCCGGTGGATTCGCTCAGCTGTCGGCCAATCCCCGCCACACGGTCTTTCAGCGTGGTCTTTTCGCCGCTCAGACTGGGCGGCGGTCCGGCAAATGGGTTGTGCCCCGGGGGGGGCCTGTCTTCGGGCGCGCGCGCCGCGATCTCGGATTTGAGCCGCGCCAGCGGGGGCAGTTGCGGTTCAGGGCCCGCCCGTTGCGGGCGCGCGGGCGTTGTCGCTGGCCCGGTAACCTTCGGTGTATCGCTGCCCGCATCCTTGCGCGCGGCGCGGCCAAAGACCGGCTCGACCCGGTCACCGCTATCGGGTTTGCGGTTGCGGGGCAGGGTGGGGTCCTGTGCGGGGCTTTCTGCCGGTGCCGGTGCTGGTCTCGGTGCCGGGGTAGCGGCTCCGGGGCCGAAACGCGATTTCCGTTGGCGCACAAGGCTGCCCGCGGCCTCGGGTTTCGCGTGTTTGCGCCGCGATGCGAACCCTGCGGGCACCTGCAGCGGGGCGGCGGTCTCAGCAGGGTCGGGCGCGCCCTCGGGGGTGGGGTCCGGTGTTGTCTCCGGCTCTGTTGTCCGGGCGGCTTCGGTGGCGTCTGCCTGGGTCGGTGCTTCGGCCTTGGCAGGGCGGCCCTCGGTGGCCGGTGGCTTCGCGGCTTCAAGTTGCGGTTCTGCGGCGGCTTCGGGGGCTGCTGCCTCTCCGGCGTCGTGGTGGTTTTCAGCGGCGGTCTTGGGGTCGGCAGGCGGCTCCGGCGTTGCGGCCATGTTGGCTTTCGGGTCGGGCTGGCTGTCGGGCTCTGGCAGAACCGGCTGTTCCGGTTCGCTCTCGACAACCGGATCCGCCTGTTGCTCTGGCGGCGCATCCGGACCAGTGTCCTCTGTGGGCGCGGTGTCGTCTTCAACCGTTTCGCTTGCTGCGCGCGCCTGGTGCCAGGTGTCATGGCCGAACTCGATATCCTCGATCTCGGCGGTCCAGTCGATCGAGCGGTCGAAATGCGCCACTCCGCGAAAGCGATTGTCCAGCGGCCGCGCGCCAAACCCTGCCGGGGCAAAGCCGTTGCCGGTGGCAAATTCGCGCGCCTCTTCCAGCGTTTCCTGCGCCACCACCGCCAGCTTGACCCGACCATCGTCCAGGGGGAACCAGTCATAGGCCAGTTCATCCACAGGGTAGGGGGTCAGCCCGTCCAGACCGGCGCGGATCTGTTCCAGCCGGTCATCCTCGTCAGGGCCGGGGGCGGTCAGCGAGGTATACAGAACCTGATCGTCGGGAAGGATCAGAAGCGTTTCAAAATCCTTGCCCGCCCGCTGCTCGGCCAGTTTGCGCAGCACCAGCAGGGACGCCCCCAGATCGGGAACATCCAATGCGGTATCGCCCAGAACGGCCCAGTGGCCTCCGGGCTGACGATGCGCCAGGGCGATGCCCTCGGGCGAAAGGAACAGCGCGAAATTTGGTGCCATTCAGGTCCTCTGAAGATCGGGGCCGCACAATCCACCGGGCCCCTTGCCTAACCATCGCTCCATATCGCAGAACGCGCCCAAGCAAAACCCGATGCCCGCGCGCCAGAAGCGGGTGGGCGGAATTCATCCTAAGCTGTTCACGGATAAGATCAAAGGAAAGTTAACAGATGCAGCCTTTCCGATGTCAGTCCTCCAGAAACAGCCCGAATAATCGGTCCTGCCCGGCGCGCCACACCCTGGACCTTACCAGATCGTAAAGGGCGCGCCGTTAACCTTAACGCGCGCGCCCTCTGATTTCATTGTTCCAAAAATATCCCGGGGGGCGCCGCCAGGCGACGGGGGCAGAGCCCCCATCCCCGGTTGCAATCAGGCGGCTGCCTTGGCCAGGGCCTGATCCAGATCGGCGATCAGGTCCTCGGCATGTTCGGTCCCGATCGACACCCGCACCACATTGGGCGCGGCACCTGCCGCTTCTTGCTGTTCCGGCGTCAACTGCCGGTGCGTGGTCGAGGCCGAATGGATGATCAGCGACCGGGTGTCGCCCAGATTGGCCACATGGCTGAAAATCTCCAGACTGTCGACCAGCTTCACGCAGGCCTCATAGCCGCCTTTCACCGCGAAGGTGAACAGCGCGCCCGCACCCTTTGGGCAGACCGCCGGGATACGCGCCGAATAGGGCGACGAGTCCAGCCCCGCATAGGTGACGTAATCGATGCGCGGATCGTTCTCCAGCCAGGTGGCGATCTTCATCGCGTTTTCCACATGCCGTTCCATGCGCAGCGACAGCGTCTCGATCCCCATCAGCGTGTAATGCGCCGCCTGTGGGTTCATGGTCATGCCAAGGTCCCGCAGTCCGATGGCAATCCCGTGGAAGGTGAAGGCCAGCGGCCCGAAGGTCTCGTGGAATTTCAGCCCGTGATAGGCCGGTTCCGGGGCCGAAAGCGACGGGAACTTGTCGGATGCGGACCAGTCGAACTGGCCCGAGTCCACGATACAGCCGCCGGTGACCGTGCCGTTGCCGGTCAGGTATTTCGTGGTCGAATGCACGACCAGAGTAGCCCCGAGCGAGATCGGGTTGCACAGGTAGGGCGTGGCCGAGGTGTTGTCGATAATGAGCGGCACACCGGCGGCATCGGCCACATCGGCGATGGCGCGGATATCGGTGATATAGCCGCCGGGGTTGGCGATGGATTCGCCAAAGACCGCGCGGGTATTGTCGTCAATCGCATCGCGCACCGCGTCCAGATCGTCGAAATCGACGAATTTCGCGGACCAGCCGAAGCGTTTGATGGTCTGGCTGAACTGGGTGACGGTGCCGCCGTAAAGCCGGGTGGAGGCGACCACGTTGCAGCCGGGCTGCATCAGCGGGAAAAGCGCCATGATCTGCGCCGCGTGGCCGGACGAACAGCACACCGCGCCAACGCCGCCCTCCAGCGTCGCGATGCGTTCCTGCAAAACGGCGACGGTGGGGTTGGTCAGGCGCGAATAGATGTAGCCCACTTCCTGCAGGTTAAACAGCGCAGCCGCATGTTCCGCATCGCGAAAGACATAGGCGGTGGTCTGGTAAATCGGCGTCTGCCGCGCACCGGTGGCCGGATCGGGCCGGGCGCCTGCGTGAATCTGAAGCGTATCGAAGCCGTAGCTGGGTCCGTCGGACATGGTGAAAACCTCCCAAAAGCAGAATTCCCGCAATCATTAGGCGAAGGGGCAGGGCCGAACAACACCTCCGATGAGGCGAAGAACGAATGTCACGGCGATCCGGGCACTCGGAGACGGGGTGTTCCGGTTTGTGTCGCGAGGCAGGAAATTATTCGCAATCGCTGAAGGCGCGCGGGCAAAAAGGGCTTTCGAAAGCCCTTGGAAAGGCGTTTTAAAACGCCTTTGTCGCGTTACTCTGACGGCAGAGCCAATTCATATCCCGCCTCGGCCAGCGCCGGGATCACCTGGTTGCGCAGGCTGCGTTGCACGATGGGGCCGCGGAAATGCAGGACGACCACGCCTTCGTCGTTGATGAAGAAGGTCTCGGGCATTGCCACCACGCCCCAGTCGCGGCCATTGCGGGCCTCGGGGTCGGCGCCGATGCGGTCGTAGGGGTTGCCCAGGTCCTCAAGGAAGGACAGCGCCTGCGCGGGCTGGTCGCGGTAGTTGATGCCGAAAAGCGGGTTTCCCGCCTCGGCCAATGCGGTCAGGGTCGGATGCTCGGCCCGGCAGGGCGGGCACCAGCTGGCCCAGAAATTCAGGATGATCAGGCCATTGCCGCGCAGGTCGCCATCCGACAGCTCTTCGAATTGCGCCAGCGGACGCAGGTCCAGGGCCGGGGCCGGGTTGCCTTCGCGGGTTGAGGGCAGCGAGTCCGTATCGACCCCCTGCGCCTGATCGTCCTGATTGTTCAGCAGTTGAACGGTGGCCACCCCGAAAAAGCCGAGGGTCAGGACCAGCGGCAGCACCATGAGCCAGTTGAATTTCATGTGGAGCTATCCCTGCGGTTTTCGGCCTCGCGCAACTGGCGCAACACTTTGCGCGCCTTCCAGACCGAGGCGGCAATAAGCATTCCTAAAAGCACGATTGTCCCGGCATAAGCCATCAGCACTTCGGTGGCGTAGCGACCCAGATCAGGCATCAGGCCATCCTTTCGCGCTGAACAAGGGCGCGCAGGCGGCGGGCGCGAATCTCGGTTCTTGTGCGATACAGCACAAGCGCCACGAACAATAGCAGGAAGCCGATGATGCAGGTCCAAAGCGGATAGGCAAAGACATCGGCCACGTTTTCCTCGGCGTCCATGGACAGTGACGCGCCCTGGTGCAGCCCCTGGTTCCAGAACAGCAGCGCATAGCGGGAAATCACGGCGAAAACCGTGCCCACAAGGCACAGGACAGAGGTCAGATCAGCCGCAGCATCGGGGTTTTCCACCGCTTCCCACAGCGCCATGTAGCCCAGGTAGAACAGAAACAGGATCAGGAAGGCCGTCAGGCGCGGGTCCCATTCCCACCATGTCCCCCACATCGGCTGGCCCCAAATCGCCCCGGTGATCAGGCCAATCAGCGTAAAGACCATACCGATGGGGGCGGCGGCCTTGGCGGCCAGGGCGCTGACATGGTGGCGGCGGATCAGCCAGATCAGCGAGGTTACCAGCATCATGAACCATACGCTCGACCCCATGATTGCGGCGGGCACATGGATATAGATGATCTTGACGGTCGATCCCTGGCGGAAATCGTCAGGGGTAAAGAAGAACCCCCAGATCAGCCCGCCCGCGACCAGAATAGCGGCAAGCGTCGACACCCAGGGCAGCAGCGCGCCTGAGGTGGCCATGAACTTGCGTGGATTTGCGTATTCCCAGATCGACATGAGGCAAAACTTACGTTGCGATTGTTGCGCTAACAATGGGTTGGATGGACGCGCCCCTAGCGCAGATTGACGCGGAGAGCGGCCGCGGCGGCAAAGGGCATGGCGGCGGCGGCCAGACAGGTGATTCCGGCCAGCAAAGCAAGGGGTGTGGCGGCATCCATGCCGTCGGCCCCACGGCGCGCTGCTTCGGCCCCGAACAGCAGGGTGGGGACGTAAAGCGGCAATACAAGAAGGGATAGAAGAAGTCCGCCGCGTTTCAACCCCACGGTCAACGCCGCGCCGAAAGTGCCGATGGCCGACAGGGCCGGGGTGCCAAGCACCAGCGAGGCGATCAGCCAGGGGAAGCCCTGTGGCGGCAGGTTCAGCAGCACGGCCAGCACCGGGGCGGCGGCGACCAGCGGCAGGCCGGTGGTCAGCCAATGGGCCAGCGCCTTGATGCCCGCGACAGCCTCCAGCGGCAGGGGCGAGGTGGCGAGCAGTTCCAGCGACCCGTCCTCCCAGTCCAGCGCGAAGATGCGGTCGAGCGACAGCAGGCAGGCAAGAAGTGCCCCGATCCACAGGATGCCGGGCGCGATGCGGGTGATCATGCCGGTTTCCGGGCCGATCCCGAAGGGCATCAGGACGATGACGATCAGAAAGAACGCGAGGCCAAGCCCAAACCCGCCGCCTGCGCGGATGGCAAGCCGAAGATCTCGTATAAGAAGTCCGTTCACAGCGCGCCCTCCGACAGGAAGGGGTCGGCCTCATCTGCTGCGGCGGGCTGATTGCGCCGGGTGTAGGGGCCGATGTCGAGGCTTCGGGCGTTCGGCAGGCCGAGGTCGATATGGGTGGCGATAATGGCGGACCCGCCGCCCGTCAGATGCACCTCGACCGCGCGGGCAAAGCGGGCAACGTTGTCCACATCGAGTGACACGGTCGGTTCATCCAGGCACCACACGGGCCGCCCGGTGACCAGCAGCCGGGCCAGCGACAGACGCCGTTTCTGACCTGCCGACAGGTTGCTCGCGCGCCGGTCCAGCAGGTCGGACAGGTCGAAGGCATCAACTGCCCTGTCGATGCCAGAAGCGCCGAACACCCCGGACCAAAAGCGCAGGTTTTCGGCCACGGAAAGCTGTGCTTTCAGCCCGTCAGCGTGACCCGCATAGGCGATCCCGTCCGCTGGCGCGTCGACATGGCCCTCCAGCGGCGGGGTCAGCCCGGCAAGGGTCCGCAAAAGCGTCGTCTTGCCCGCGCCGTTGGGACCGCGCAGGATCAAGGCTTCGCCAGGGGCGACGGCAAAGCTGACACCGGTCAGCACCTGAAGGCCGCCACGGGCGCAGGAAAGGGAATGGACGCTCAGACTCATCCTCTCAGCCCTAGCCGAAAGCGGCCCGGTGGGGAAGCGCGGAACAGGTCCAAATCGGCGCATGGGGCCGGGGGCGCGGAAAAAGCATGTATTTGGGTATGCAATGGCATACAAAATCGCCGCACCCCCCTTGAACGACTCCGTTTATACTGGCATAGCCCGCGCAGCACGTACCCACATCGTCTGGAACGAGGGAGGCTTATCCATGCCCATCACTGTCGGTCAGGACACCGCGAAGACCCGCAAAACGCTTACGGTCGGCGATCAGTCCATTGCCTATTACTCCATCCCCGCCGCCGAGGCTGCCGGGCTTGGCACATTCTCTAAATTGCCCGCCGCGCTGAAGGTGGTGCTGGAAAACATGCTCCGCTTTGAAGACGGCAAGACCGTTTCGGTGGATGACATCAAAGCCTTCTCCGATTGGGCCGACAATGGCGGCAAGGGCGACCGGGAACTGGCCTACCGCCCCGCGCGCGTTCTGATGCAGGACTTCACCGGCGTTCCCGCCGTGGTCGATCTTGCAGCCATGCGTGACGGCATCAAGGCGCTTGGCGGCGACCCGCAGAAGATCAACCCGCTGAACCCTGTTGATCTGGTCATCGACCACTCGGTCATGATCGACTATTTCGGCAATCCGCGCGCCTTCCAGATGAACGTGGACCGCGAGTATGAGCGGAACATGGAGCGGTATACCTTCCTCAAATGGGGTCAGAACGCGTTCAATAACTTCCGCGTTGTGCCGCCGGGCACCGGGATCTGCCATCAGGTGAACCTGGAATACCTGGCCCAGACCGTCTGGACCGACGTGGACCAGAACGGCGACACCGTTGCCTACCCCGACACGCTGGTCGGCACTGACAGCCACACCACCATGGTCAACGGCGCGGCCGTTCTGGGCTGGGGCGTCGGCGGGATCGAGGCCGAAGCCGCGATGCTGGGTCAGCCGATTTCCATGCTGATCCCCGAGGTCATCGGGTTCGAGCTGACCGGCGAGATGATGGAAGGCACCACCGGTACCGACCTGGTGCTGAAAGTCGTCGAAATGCTGCGCGCCAAGGGCGTGGTTGGCAAGTTCGTCGAATTCTACGGCGCGGGTCTTGATCACCTGCCGCTGGCAGACCGGGCCACCATCGCCAACATGGCGCCCGAATACGGCGCGACCTGTGGCTTCTTCCCAATCGACGACGAAACCATCCGCTACCTGCGCAATACCGGCCGCGAAGAGGACCGGATCGCGCTGGTCGAGGCTTATGCCAAGGAAAACGGGTTCTGGCGCGGCGCGGATTACGCCCCGGTCTACACCGACACGCTGCACCTGGATATGGGCACCATCGTGCCCGCCATTTCCGGCCCCAAGCGTCCGCAGGACTATGTGGCGCTGACCGAGGCCAAGGCGGCCTTCGCCAAGGAAATGGAAGAGACCTTCAAGCGCCCCATGGGCAAAGAGGTTGCCGTCGAGGGCGAAGATTACACGATGGAATCGGGCAAGGTCGTGATCGCGTCGATCACGTCGTGCACCAACACCTCGAACCCCTATGTGATGATCGGCGCGGGCCTTGTGGCGCGCAAGGCCGCTGCCCTTGGCCTTGACCGCAAGCCCTGGGTGAAAACCTCGCTCGCGCCGGGCAGCCAGGTCGTGTCCGCCTATCTGGAGGCCGCGGGCCTGCAGGAGGATCTGGACAAGGTGGGCTTCAACCTTGTTGGCTACGGCTGCACCACCTGTATCGGCAATTCTGGCCCGATCCAGCCGGAACTGTCCAAGGCCATCGCCGAGGGCGATCTGGTGGCCACCTCGGTCCTGTCGGGCAACCGCAACTTTGAGGGCCGCATCAGCCCCGACGTGCGCGCCAACTACCTTGCCAGCCCGCCGCTGGTGGTGGCCTATGCGCTGGCCGGGACCATGGATATCAACCTGGCGACCGACCCGATCGCCCAGACCCCCGAGGGCAAGGATGTCTATCTGAAAGACATCTGGCCGACCACGAAAGAGGTCGCAGATCTGGTTGAACAGACCGTCACGCGCGAGGCGTTCCAGTCCAAATATGCTGACGTCTTCAAGGGGGATGAGAAGTGGCAGGCCGTTGAAGTGACCGAGGCCGAAACCTATGATTGGCCCGCCTCCTCGACCTATATCCAGAACCCGCCCTACTTCCAGGGCATGAGCCCGGAACCCGGCACGATCTCGAATATCGAGGGCGCCAAGGTTCTGGCGCTTTTGGGCGACATGATCACCACTGACCACATCAGCCCGGCAGGCTCGTTCAAAGACACCACGCCCGCTGGCCAGTACCTGATCGAACGCCAGGTTCCGGTGCGCGAGTTCAACTCCTACGGGTCGCGTCGCGGCAACCACGAGATCATGATGCGCGGCACCTTCGCCAATATCCGCATCAAGAACGAGATGCTGGATGGGGTCGAAGGCGGTTATACCAAGGGCCCCGATGGGGCCGAGACCTCGATCTTCGACGCTTCCATGGCCTATCAGGAGGCGGGCACGCCGCTGGTTGTCTTCGGTGGTGAACAATACGGCGCGGGGTCTTCACGTGACTGGGCCGCCAAGGGCACCGCTCTGCTTGGCGTCAAGGCCGTGATCGCCGAAAGCTTTGAGCGCATCCACCGCTCCAACCTGGTTGGCATGGGCGTGATCCCCTTCGAGTTCACCGGTGGCGACAGCCGCAAATCGCTTGGCCTGACCGGCGAGGAAACGGTGGCGATCTCGGGTCTGGACACCATCCAGCCGCTGCAGGACGTGCCCTGCACGATCACCATGGCCGATGGGTCGGTGAAAGAGATCACCCTGAAATGCCGGATCGATACTGCGATCGAGATCGAATATATCGAACATGGCGGCGTCCTGCATTACGTGCTGCGCAACCTGGCGAAGTCGTAACATCTGGCAAATATCGTAGGGTGGGCAGTTTTGCCCACCTTGCCCATCTATACTTCCAAACCCCGGCCATTGTGCCGGGGTTTCGTCACTTGGGCCCCTTCGGTGAACGGTGGGCAAACTGCCCGCCCTATGTTGGTTTTCCTAAGCTGCGCTGGCGTAAACCCCGCCTTTTCGGCTGGCGCAGACCTGGGATTGGCGGCAAACTGGCCGCCATGACAGACCATTCCTTCCGCTTTACAAATGCCCTGTGCCGCCGCCCTGCTCGGTCCTGTACGCAAGGGTTGCGCGCCGTCGATATGGGGGCGCCCGATCCTGACCTGTTCGATGCCGAACACGCCGCCTATATGGATGCCCTGCGCCACGCGGGGGCCATGGTGACGGTGCTGGAGCCGCTGGAAGATTTCCCCGACAGCTGTTTTATCGAAGACCCGGCGCTGTGCCTGAAGGGCGTGGCCATCGTGCTGCGCCCCGGTGCGTCCACCCGCCTGGGGGAGGCGGCAGCGCTGAAACCGGTGCTGGAGGGGCTGTTCCCCGAGGTGTGGGACCTGCCGGGCACCGGCTTCGTCGATGGGGGTGACATCCTGTGTTCCGACACGGAGGTCATGGTGGGGCTGTCTGCCCGCACCGACCGGGCAGGGGTGAACGCCCTGCGCCCGCTGGTCCAGGATCTGGACTATAGCCTGCGCATTGTCGAAACGCCCGCCGATATCCTGCATTTCAAGACCGAAAGCAGCCTGCTGGATGCCGAGACGATCCTCGCAACGCCCAAGCTGGCGGCGACGGGCTGTTTCGATGGCTACCGGGTGATCGAGACGGCCGAACTGGAAAGTGCCGCCGCCAATGCGATTCGCGTCAATGATCCGGTCTTTCTGAGTGCCGGGCACCCGCGTACCGCGGACCGGTTGGACAAGGTCGGCTACCAGGTGGTGGAGTTGCCGATGACACAGGCGGCTTTGCTGGACGGGGGTCTGTCCTGCCTGTCGTTGCGCTATTCTCTGCCGGGGGTGCGGACGTGATTGGCACCGATATGATCACCGGCTATCACGCCCATATCTATTTCGACGCGGAGACGGGCCACCAGGCGCGGACCCTGTGCGAGGCGGCGCGGGACCGCTTTGGCGTGATCATGGGCCGGGTGCATGAAAAATGTGTGGGCCCGCATCCCCGCTGGTCCTGTCAACTGGCCGCCACGCCAGCCCAATTCGCCGATCTGCTGCCCTGGTTGGCGCTGAACCGGGGCGGGCTGGTCGTCTTTGCCCATCCCGAAAGCGGCGATGCGCTGGCCGATCACCGCGATCACGGGATCTGGCTGGGAACCGGCCTGCCGCTGGATCTGTCGATCTTCGGCACGGGGTAGGGCTATGTTCAAGGGCTTTCCCGATTGGCCGCCGATCTGGTTTGCGGGCTTTTGCGCCGCGGCCTGGCTTTTGGCGCGTGAATTGCCTTTGGTGGTCGCGTTCGGGCCGCTCTTCTGGGGCATTGGCCTGGTGATGATCGCAGGGGGATTGGTGTTGATCGGCTGGTCGGCGCTGTGGTTTTGGCGCAAGAAAACCCCGATCGAGCCACATCACACGCCGAAGGCGCTGATCGTGGAAGGCCCCTATCGCTGGTCGCGCAATCCGATCTATCTGGCGATGGTCGCCATGCTGATCGGCTATGTGCTGTGGCTGGGGGTGCTTAGCCCTGTGCTGCTGCCGGGGGTGTTCGTTTCGGTCCTGACGCGGCGCTTCATCCAGCCCGAGGAAGACGGCCTGATCGAAAGTTTCGGGCTTGAGGCGCGGCGCTATCTTCAACAAACCCGGCGCTGGCTGTAACGCGATCTCGCAAAGGCTTGATTGGCGTCGGCAGAGCGGGTTCACTACCTTTCAGGGGACACTTGGGAACACTCACGAACATCATGCGCCATTTCATAACCTCTCTCGCCTTGGGTCTGCTTGCGCTGACCGCCCCCGTGGCCCGCGCCGACAGCCCGGTTGTGGTGGAACTGTTCACCTCGCAGGGCTGTTCCGCCTGCCCGCCCGCCGATGCGCTGCTGTCGCAGCTGGCGGACCGAGAGGATGTGATCGCCCTGGCGCTGCATGTGGACTACTGGGATTATATCGGATGGGCCGATACCTTTGCCTCGGGCCAGTTCACGCAGCGACAGAACGCCTATGCCCACGCCGCAGGCCAGCGCATGATCTATACGCCGCAGATGATCGTCGGCGGGGTGGAACATGTGGTGGGCTACGAGCCTATGGATGTGGCGGATCTGATTGCCCGCTATCGCACGGTGGATTACCCGGTTGAGGTGACGCTGGCGCGGGGCGAGGGCGGTCTGGTGCTGCGGGCGGTGGCGACGATGGCGCTGGATAGCCCCGGCATGGTGGTGCAGGTGGTGCGATACCAGCCCCGCGAGACGGTCGAGATCGGGCGTGGCGAAAATGCCGGCCGTACGGTCGAATACAGCAACATCGTGACCGAATGGCTGCAAGTCGGCGAGTGGTCGGGCGCGGAACCCTTCGAGCTTCAGCTGGTTGATGCATCGCCCTTGCCGGTGGTGGCGATCGTCCAGATGGCCGGGCCCGGTCAGATTTTGGGTGCTGCGCGGCTGGACTGAGCAGCCAGGTGCCCAGAGGGTGGCCAGGCAGAACGGCCAGATCAGGCCAGGAAGACACCCATCACGACGGACATCAGGCCAAGGGCCGAGATCAGCAGCGCCCCCATGTTCAGATAGACGATACGCTGCAGGCGGCTGCGGGTTTCCACATCGGGTAGATTGGCCCGCCGCACCCGGATGGCGGCGGCAATGCAATAGGCGATGATCACAAGCCCAAGGGCCGTCAGCCCCGCGCCACACCAGACCAGCCATTCCATCTGCATATCTCCCTCGTATTGCTGCCGATCCCCGCCTAGCCGAGGCCGCGGCGCTTCGCAAGCCTTGCAGGG
>ENA-OWNT01001740-OWNT01001740.1-seawater-metagenome-genome-assembly--contig:-NODE-1740-length-25749-cov-4.849875_pt1 | contig 25749 bp, 33 predicted proteins | sample MGYA00238136_ERZ651165 | MGnify/ENA primary metagenome ERZ651165 (study PRJEB26861, sample SAMN08777766) | seawater metagenome | isolation source: coastal seawater | place: USA: Florida | collected...
TTGTGCTTGTGCTTGTGCTTGTGCTTGTGCTTGTGCTTGTGCTTGTGCTTGTGCTTGTGCTTGTGCTTGTGCTTGTGGAAGTCGTGGTCATAGCGGACGCAATGTCGAGTTCCTTTGAAATATTCCGCCCCTCCACCAACAAACCTTCCGTGCAACTGCACACACCTTCCACCAGCAGTGTAGGACCAGACGGGTCAGCACAAGTGTCGGAGGAGAGACCACGCCGCTGGGTTGACACAGCAGAAGACAAACGCCTTCGACGAGCCACCGACTCAAGTTTTGCAGTCGTATCACGTTGCCATTGAGCTACCTCGTGGTGCTGTGCTGTGGTCGAAGCAACAAGAGCGTCGTATTCCTCTTCCAGTTTGGCAAAGTCAGTTCTCAGCACTTCGATAGTGGCCTGAAGTTTGTGGTTTTGCTCCACAAGGACGTCAACCAGCCCACGCAGGTCACCGTCTTCGGTACAACTCACGGACTGGCCAGTCAAGAGGAAAGCCAACAGAAAAAAACGCATCCTGTGGGGTAGTTGGGTTGATGGTTGTGGTTGGTTGGACAGGTCAGTCCTGCGACAGACAACGATGAGAAAGTTTTGGGTCGCGGACGAAAAGCACAAAAAAAAAAGAAGAAGAAAAAACACAGAATTGCGAGGCACACGCACGCACACGCGCTGCACAAACAACCGTGATGGAGGGGTTGAGTGTGTTGTCAGACGGGAGAGTGGTGGGTTCGCAGGGGCCGATGGTGTTTTCCGGAGGGAACGAACAAAAAGAAAGAAAGCACAACCATAGAACACACAGCAAACGACTACCGGTAGACACAACACCGCAGACGCACTCCGCGCTGCGTTCGTGGCACAACCCACCACAGACGCAGTCACCCACGCAAGCCACCGCACGCCTCGACACAAGACACACAACACACGCACTGCACACCCCACACCACACACCCACACACGAAACAACACAGTCCGTAGACAAAAACGTCCGACGTTTCTTATTGTGCTCATTGCTTCAAGTAGTACTAGTACTAATATCCAGTACTAGTACTGTGAGTAACTTACCGACAGCAAGGGATGGAGATCAGACAGATGCAAGTGCTGATTTCGCCCCGTTTTTCAGATAGATGTAGTATCCACGTTTTCTCTAGCTTACACGATTACGGGTACACCCAAACTCCTGATGTAAGAATTACGCGCAAACGTTATGCAAAATAATCGCAGAAGTACCCGGGTAGTGCAGCAAACGCAACCTCACCGCTTAGCTACTTCGTACCGAAGTACTTGTTGTGTTATTCAGTTGTTTGGTATCAGCAACAGCATTACCCACTGGTACGGTGATTGATGTTGTCGTTGTAACGGTTGCGGTTGCCGTTTTGCCCAAGGCACGTATAATTGCGCTGGTGACCACATTCGCTGATAGGCGGCTTCACATCGTCAGCAGCGAACGTGGATTGTTGCACATTTACGCATCCCCAATCCTGCGATCCGGAAATTGCCGTAAAGGTGACATTTCTGAACGTCAGATGTTCAAAGCATGACTCGTCGAGCCCTGCAATGATGCCCGGTCTGTCTGCGGAAACAACACGGATGTCCTCAAAAGTGATGTTACGTGCATGCGGGATGCCACTCTGCTCCGCCGGCGACTTTCCACCGTACGTAAGACCGAGGTCGAAGGCGTGGTATTCGGATCCAGGATGCCATGGGTACATCCACGGCGTCGCATTCACGCAGCCGATTTGCACTCGCCGAACAGTCACGTTCTCGATCGGTCCGGGAAAGTACTGGTGCGACTTGAATTTAATCGCCCAAGGAACAGGGGCGGCGTCCGGATCGGCCGGATCACCAATTTCCGAATCCTCAAGCAAAATGTCATAAACGCCACCAAATGTGCTAGATCCGATACACCAGTTGCGAGACCGTATCTTCACTCGGCGCATCGTCACATTTCTCGTCGGGATCATGGTCGGTGCGATGCCGATTCCTTGCCCGATTGTAATGTTGTCACTCTTAATGGAGATGCCGTCGTCACCGACATCAACATAGCAGTCCTCAATCAACACGTCTTGACACGAATCAGGATCGATGCCGTCTGTGTTGCCTACAGAGCGCGGAGAGAGGACAGTGAGGTTCCGAAGTTCGAGACGAGTTGAATACTGGAGGTGGACTGTCCAAAAAGCACTGTTTTGGGCCGTAAATCCCTGGAGCGTGACATCAGAACTGTTGTAGAAATCAATAAGCCGTGGACGCCCTGCACCTTGGGGGTGCGGAAGCAATTGCACGGGCAAGCTCGAGTTGTCGGGGTTGAGTGTGTCGCACCAAAGCCTGTCCAGTCCATCATTCAAGATAGGAATGCATTTGGCCTGGCACCACCAGCGCCAGCCAACACCGTCCACAATCGACAGACTACTGGCTGGACCGAGACCGCTGTTCTCGCCTGTAATACTGACGTTTGTGACATTGGCAGCAAATATGAGAGCATTGAAGTCGTACACGTGGCCTCCCCCGAACCACTGGTACGATATGGCATAGTCGTGAGGGTCCGTTGACCCATACAGCCCCGCGCCAGCAGCGATATGGAGGCGCATGTGGGACTTGAGCTTGATACTGCCAGTCCGAAAAGCTCCACGCGGAATCAGCACCATTCCGCCACTGGGGCACTCGTCGATTGTCCTTTGAATTGCTGCAGTGTTCAACGTACGGTTGTCCCCAACCGCCCCCTGAGCCGTAATGTCACAAACATCAGCGCCTTTGCTCAATAACACTGTGGTTGACAAGAGCACGAGTGTCGCCCAGCGAAAACGCATGCCTGAGAACGCTGCTTTTGACATCCAGTGACCAGCAGGTAAGTCGGCAAGCCCGGAATTGCGACGATGCCGCTTGTGTTCGAAACACTGTATTTGGGCAAGAATTCACCAAAGGCAAGACACAGATACATGTATCCCCGGCATTGTCACGAGTCGTGAACGTTGCACACCGAAGCGACGTGTCCGCCACGCAAACAGTAACAGTTTGATTGATCCACGCAGCTTTGCCTTGACTTCCATAAGACTGTTTGGGCAAGCGTGCAGAAACGGCCAAACCTCACGCCAAAGTGGGCATAGAGATGGCATGCACATACGTACATACATACATCGACACGTGGTTAGGCGACCGCGATGACGGCGACGGCGACGGCGACGACAGCGCGGGCATCGGCGACGACAGCGTGGGCATCGGCAACTCAGCCCCACCCTTCATGCCTCGCTCGCAAACAGGAGATGTAACAGAGTATCACAGTTTGACAGCATCAATCAAGCACCTAACGAGCGACAAGCAACAGACAGCAAACAACGACGAACAGTCAACGTACGACAAACGACCAACAACGTCCAACATCCAACATCCAACATCCAGCATCCAGCATCCAAAATCCAACATCCAACATCCAACATCCAAAATCCAAAATCCAACATCCAACATCCAACATCCAACATCCAACAAGCAACAAACAGCGACCAACTACCAACAACCAACGACCAACCGAAGGACCAACAACGACCAACCGAACAACGAACAAACACCGCACGACGTCACCGAACGACGTGAATCGAGTGCCAGTGAATCGCTTCCACCAAAGTGAAACAAACTCACTGCACAACGATACAACATCATAGATCGATCAGGTCGGTAGGTAGGTAGGTAGGTAGGTAGGTAGGTAGGTAGGTGCACCACAGACTGCAGACCGCAGACGACGTACGTGTTCTCTATTCGTCTCTGGTTCGTCTCTTCGCTGGTTCGTCTCTTCGCTGGTTCGTCTCTTCGCCACGTCGTCACTACTACTTACTTCGTCGCTTCTACTTCACCACTCTGTTGGTCTGCAGTCGGAATTTGTTCTTGGTCATTGTTGGTGCTGGTGCTGGTGATGCTGCGCCGTGGTCGTTGCGTTCATGCGTCGGTCGTCGTTTCACAAAATTGTCGGTGCGCTCTCGTTGAATCTCAGCGTTGGTAAACAGTGTATGTATGTGTGCAGTGTTGACCAGAACGGTATTGCGCTGTTGTGGTGCAAACTGTGTTGTTGTTGTGCTGCCTGCCCTGACTTCTTTCGCAATTTATTGTGTCTCGAAATCCGTGCGAATGGCTGTCGCACGCCACTCTCTGTTGTGAGACTTGTTCTTGACGAGGTTGACCGCTACAAGTGCATTGAATGCTTTTCAATTTATTTTTGTATCTTGTTATTTGATATTGTGTGTGTTTTTGTTTCGAGAATCCACCCCGTATTCGAGCCCCACATGCCTATGCTTCGCTCAATCAGTCTGCTTTGAGACAACGCGTTGTGGTTGCGAACGCTTTGAGAGCCTACGGTGAAAAATTAGAGAAGGCAATGCTTTGAGTACTTCAATCAAAGGAACGTGAAAAGCTGTTTGTATGTCTTACCTTGCTGAATACGCGCCGTCGCCTCGCCGCGTGCGCATCAACTGTCGGAGTGGATAGAGCTCGTCGCAACGTAGGTTGGCACATTTCGTCCTATAGCGGACGACAATGTTTAACCAAGTCCTTGGAGTGAGCACAGTCACAGCAGAGAAGAGACGCACCACATCATGTCCGACCGAGGGATTTCGGCCACACGGTGTACAGCCAGACTGTTGTGTGCCTTGTTCGTGACTAGGAGCTGTGATTTGCATGGCGTGGCGACGCGGCGCACACGACTCAACATTTTCTTTTCCATGCTGTTTCACTTGTCGTGCAATCCGCGATGTGTTACCAACCCATGTGCCGTCCGTGGCGACTCGTGTCTGAACAAGACACAACAAACGTCACAATATCGGTCAACCCAGCGTTGTTGTTCTTTCTTGCCTTACGCAGCAACCATACCGGGTAGCGAAAAGGTTTGAGTCGTAGAACAGCTGCAACTGGAAAGTGGTCACTTCCAAACCTACGTCAACCCCAACAGAGCGTCTCTTCAAAGTCTCATCGAATTTGCCAGCACTGTCGACCGGTAACCAACCTGCAGTTCGGGAAGTGACTATATTTCACACGTTCGGATTCATCCACCGCCAACTTGACTTGCACAACGTCCATGGTCTCAGAACTGAAGTAGATTTGATCCACGGACCCCCCAGCGTAAAAGGTGGGCTGGTCGGCAACAGCGGGTGCCCTGAACAATTTTAGGTCACAAAGCTGTCAACAACCATGTCCAGTGTCAGGGCACTATCACACTCGCATAACGGAAGCTACTCACCGCCTCTTGCGTCGGCGCTCCGAGTTCGTGGCCGCACGGACCTATTGTGTTTTCACAATCACAACGTCACACAAACATCAAACTTGGTCAAGTTGCGGCACATCAGTGCTGAAGCTCATTCAACTCCGTACCCTTGCATCGATGGTTGACGCGGCATGGTTGAACTTAAAAGTGTGTCGGAACAGTTTACTGTTCTCTGCACGGTCGACCTCATCGTCGCATGCCGTCTGACGACGATTGCCACTACGCCGCCTTCGATCGGTGTCGAGAGATTCATCGTCTGGATCGTCTTTGGAGGTCAGTTGGTGGGCGAAAACAGGCTGGCCGAGGATAAACTTCGACGTCTGCAACAGTACCTTCCATGATCATCACGAAGCTTATGTAAAGTGACACTCAACTGCGTGTTGCATACCTTGCTCTTGTGAGAACAGTTGCAGTCTCCGGCAATGATAAAATGGTCTTCGGCGGTGTAACCATGCAGGTTCTTCAATCATAACAGTACAATGTGTGACTTTGCACGGGGTCCGCAGCCAGCTGAGCGATTTGCTGGAAATTCTTACCTGACAACGTATCAATGCCTTGTGAACTTGCTGAACACGCTCGAGCTCAGCGCTGGGTTTGGCTTGGAGGTGCACGTTTGCCACGAAGATATTTTGACGGCCCCAAACGTATCGAAGTTTCGTAATCAACACTCGGCTTCGGTGGTCAGCGAGGGTCAAGTGAAACTTTTCCCGTAGCTATATTTCCACGCATAATAAGCAGCACATACACAATTAAACTCCCTCCTGCCAACGCAAACCATTGGCTTGGCACCGACCCAGAAAGTAGCATTGCCCCAACGCCGCTGACCATGGCCTTGAAATTCCCCAGCGTAGCCCATGCTGGCAAACAATGGCTCAATTTGTTTGTCGAAGTGAATCTACAGACCATGTCGGAGCGTCATCGGTTATTTCGTGCAACCGTCCCCATAACATGGTGCTTGCCGTACCTTATCAACTTCTTGCAGGCACAAAATATCTCCTGTGAGTAAAAGCAATTGCTCCAATAGCACTGGCCAGCGATGCTGCCAAGCATCGTAGGTGTCGAGCGGGGCCCCTGTCTTGCGGATCCCGGCTGTGTGGATGCAATCAGCCAGCAGGTTGAACGAGCAAATACTCAAAGTGTCCTGCTTCACTTCTTGTGGAACTATTTTTGAGTTGGGCGGGACCACAAACCGCTTGTTGTAATTGAAACGATTTTTGCGCGGCATTGTGTTTGTTGTAACGCTCACAGTAGAGGCAGGAATAAAATTGTTGTGCGATAGTTTTGGTTCGAGAAATATTTGCACGATGGCCAAGACCAACCGTGCGTCCTCGTTGGGGCAGTACCCTGTGAACGACCTTGCAGTGTTCTCTTACTTGCGAGCTAAACATAGTGAGCGAGATGCGAACTATCTAACGGGCGGTGCACGGTGAACGGTGGAGGGGGAAGATGACGTTTGGGGGGGGGGGGAGGATGTCGACGCATTGCATGAACCATCAACTGACTGCCTACCTACGCCCAATACGTTGGGACCTTCCCGTTCCTTCACTGTCACGCGCAGAAGCCACACAATCGCGGCCACTCGTCGTGCAGCCACCGACATTCACTTGCGCAACAACACCAAACAATCACCACAACAACAACAGATCATATAGGAAGGAAGTCCGTGACGAACCCGCAACAAACTGCCGCGACGCCGCGACGCCGCGACGCCGCAACTGCCGCAACTGCCGCTGCGCCACTCTCACTCACAGCCACACAGGCGGTTTGGTTGGCCGAAGATGCAAAGCGAGCAGCCCTTCAAACGAGTGAGTGAGTGTGGTAAGAGAGCAAGAAGTAGTCGTGAAGGAGGTCGTTTTCTCGTCTTCGTCACCCTTCCGACCAAACGCCCCACACAAGCACAGCCATAGTATGGCTATAATTGCACAGTGTCCGGTATCGGTACTAGTTATGGTACCCCGGGTAGTTTGAAAGTTTGAAATAATGCATGTCCACCAATTGACCACGAATTGGCCTGTGATACCGTGTGTGTGATACAATCGCACAGACTTCGGCAACTTTGTCGTTGAAATTACTCGTTGCATGCTTCTTCCTTGCTCTATTCTCCAATCGTGCAATAATAGACGACGATGGGCTGACTCAATTTTAAACATGGTGCGGACAGTTTTGTCCGGTTGCATTCTGTACTCAGCACTGTGTTGTGGTGTGCTTTGCCGAGAAAACAAACGCAGAACAACCGGGGAAATTTAAAGTCTAGTGTACTGGACGAACGTAGACGTACGTGGTCCACCGTTGCCTCATGTAAAGTAAGCGTGATGTCTACAAACGAGCCTGAGCGGATCCACAGTTGAAAATATGCCGCAATCCTGCTGCATCGACGTTATCGGCATCCAGTACGTCCAAGTCGACGTTGACGCCAAGCATGGAGCCGGTGACCTAGCAAACGATATACATCGCGGACACAAAATAATGAGCGAGTGAGGGTGGATGGGCGATACCGTGGAACGAGGACGGTCGGCACAAACATGTGATTTCGAGGTCGAGGTTCCATGCACTTCAAGCGCACGACGCGAAAATAGTGGTTTTCCCTCGAGCCAGGGGTGAGTGGCGTTGGTAACTATCCATGCTGGCTTGGCGCGGCTGTTCGGTCCGAATACGAAGCCGTGCCCACCTCGCACATCAAGCAGCTGCTCGGCAAGGTGTCTGTCCCCTTTGGCGATGAGTGCATCCACGGCGCTGGGCAGCGAAGGTCCTACGCAACAGCATTCGACGATTTACTTGGTTGTTTCAAAGCGTTGAGCAAAGTGCGGCGAAAGAACGCACCTGCACGGCCTGCTCCTGCTGCCAGCCCACGGTCGTGGGGTTGCAGCACGAAGCTGAAACGATTTCCAATTACGATCAGGAGAGCATGTGCAGTGCCTTTGCGTGAAATGCACGAAATAACGATCCCTTTGCCGGAATCGTCGCCGTTGTGCCGTGACCAACGCTCTGAGTAGTACGGCTGTCCGGTGTCGAAATGGTTTGTGAAGGAATGCTCCATCCAGACGTCGCGAAGCCCAGAACCGAGTCCCGGGTGCTCGATGTACCACTTGTTGGGGCGGTTTCTAGCGTGACCGATGTAGTTCCAGTCAACAAAGTGGTGCCGTGTGCAAACGAATCGCCGGGTGCCGCGGCGACTGATTGTTCCACTGTCGTCTACCGCAACGATCCGTGAGAACCCACCGAATACATGCTGCCGAGCAAGATAACGAAGCTCCAGATCACTGAGATCACTGAATCCACGTGCGGAACCACTGGAGTTCACCAACGCCTTTCTCCTGACCGGAATGCGGAGATCTATGAACAGTCCTGGTGACTGCATGTTGAAAACATGTTCAACCGCGTCGCTGGTGTTTTCAAAGCCGCCGCGACCGAGAAACAGAGGCCGATTCCAAGCACCCACAACTCCGGCTCTGCGAGCATCCAGAGCTCGCCCGGTACGAGCATCGGCACTCCATCGTCGGAAGGTTTCCTCTGCTTGTCCGTGGTTGAGCTCATAATGCGGCAGTTCGTCGACCGTGAACAGGTCTTCCCGATAAAATTCCACTGCTCGTCCGGCAAAGGTCAAAATACGCCCTTGCTTGGAGCTCCAGTCGAGGTGCTCCTCGTCGACAGCACTTTTGCCGGCCGCGCCGGATGAACTCCTTCCCATGGCTTACTTTGTCGATGGTATGGCTGCCTCGAGCGTCTAAACCTTTGGATGCGATGTGTCGTCGCGAGATCGGCCCCAAAGTTCTGAGAGTTTTTTTGGAAACGGAAATAGCTTGGGCCGCGTAAAAAGTGTTAGCGCACAGCGGTGGGTGGAGATGTTGCCGCAAGCAAGAGGAGCCCCAAACGAGGATGTTGATAAGTTCGGTGGATAAACACAGACGGCGTCACAAAGCAGTCATTATGACGAACAGACAAACGTCGACACGAACGCGGTAAACAACAAGCAACCAAACAAACCACGACACACAGTCTGCGACGAGCACGACTCTAACACCAACCACAGTCGATGCACTCACAACACTAAAACGAGACCCGCACACAAGCAGACGACGACATCGACACCGCGACAACCGACACCACCAACACGACGCCACCCGACACCAGACATCAGGACACCACGAACACAGCGAAAGACAACACGCAACAAAGACGACAACAACGACGACGACAACAACAAAGACGACAACAACGACGACGACGACAACAAAGACGACGACGACGAACCACACACAACGCAACGCAACAACGCAACGCACCGACGCAACGACGCAACAACGCAACATTGAACATTGAACATCGTCATCAACAATATTTCACATATTGCTTTGCATTAATGCGGGTGTGCACTTACTCTTTTTGGAACTGTACGGTGCATTTACATGCTTTTGTTGTTGGTTGGCATCGCTGCATTCATTCGTTCGTTCGTGGTTCCCGGTGACGAACCAACGAACGAACGAACGAACGAATTTTGGAACGAACGAACGAACGAACTTTGGAATGAACGAACGAACGAACGAACGAACGAACGAACGAACGAACGAATTGGGAAATGGCGACATAGATGACGAGATCGCAAAGCGCTAAGAAGCGTCAATGTTTGCATTCTTGAAAGTAGTAATGTGTGGGCGCTAGTGTGCGCTTTGGAATGTATGAACTCAGTATTTAGAACTGTATAGTGTATAGTAGTGGTGTTTGATGTTTGAGGGTGGAGGATTGGGTTGTGTTTTGTCGGTCGGTCGGCCGGCGGTTTGTTTGTGTTGGTTTGTTTGTTTGGTCACTGTTCGTCGTTCGTCGTTCGTTGGCGTGTTGGTAGATATTTCGTTCGTTGGCGTGTTGGAATTTTGCTCGTTCAGAAGTTCGTTCGTTCAGAAGTTCGTTCGTTCGTTCAGAAGTTCGTTCGTTCGTTCAGAAGTTCGTTCGTTCAGAAGTTCGTTCGTTCGTTCAGAAGTTCGTTCGCTCAGAAGTTCGTTCGCTCAGAACTTCGTTCGTTCAGAAGTTCGTTCGTTCAGAACTTCGTTCGTTCAGAAGGTCGTCCCGAAGTTCTTCTGAAGTTCCTTCCTTCCTTCCAACCTTCCTTCCTTCCTTCCTTCCTTCCTCCCTTCGTCCGCTTGCTCGTTCGTTCATTTGTTCCTGCGTTCAGTCCTCACCATTCGGGCAAGAGTTCCGAATCTCCACACACTGTTTGATTGATCGTTTTGCTTTTGTTCAGATCAGAATCTTAATCCACGCCAGTTTTCCCTAGCATTCAAGCGCCTACCGATCGCGTGCATTCCGGAGACGGTATGAGTCGTGCATGAGCGGTTGATCCCGTGAAGAAACTCGCTGCATTGGAACGCGTTGCACTGAGCTGTGGGCACCATGGCTGGCGCAAGCAAGCGTGCCGCAACCGAGGCGTACTCGAAGATGCCAAAGTCGCAGCTGAAAAAATTGTGTCGCGACCGAGGGCTGCTCGTGGGTGGCAACATGGACACTTTAGTGAACAGGCTAGTGGCCTACAGCAGCGGCAACGGCAGCGCAGGTGCAGCGCCGGCTGCGAAGCGATCAAAGAAGTCGAACTCCAATGCCTCATCAACGAGTAGTAAATCAAAGAAACCATCGTCTTCGGACAAAAGACTGAGCGGCGCGTCCAAGGCGCCACTCGCGATAAATCCATTCGAGATGTTGCTCGGGTCCAGCATGGCCGCAGCGCCGCCACCCATGCGAAAGAACAAGTCCGCTGCTCCTACCCGTGCCCCTGTCCCATCGCTCCCAGCATCAAAAGGAGCGACGAAGTACTCCAGCACTAAACGTAGCTCAGGATCGACCCCGCAGTCCAAGAAAACTGCCACGCGTCCCAGTGTTAAGCCACCAACGCCGAAACCACAACGCAAAGTCCCTGTGTCGAAGCGTAAGTTTGTCCATTTCACGCATGCTGGCCGGCCTGATATCGTGCCCGTGGCTCTAATGTTCACTGTGGTGTTGATGCCAACGTTCTAGCCACCCCAGTATCTCCTTCCTTCGACCCAAAGCAGCCTATTCCAACGCCAGACCCCGTTCCCCCAAAATCCCGACCAAAGCCAGCACGCATGTCAATGTTCCAAGTGGAACGGGCTCTCAAGCACCTGGGCATTAAAGCCGGATCCCGATGTGTGATGGCAGGAATCGGGCGCGGGTTCATTGACATTCGACCTGGAACTGATTTTAAGAGTCCCCAAATTGCAAACCAAGTTATTTACAAAGGCCCGTGCAGCTGTGGGTCGACTCTGGAACTCAAAATTCGGCTGAAACAGGCATGATTGTTGCGTCTCTCCTCTGGCACACCATGCTGCATGTGTTTAACCTTGTGACTGCCTCTCGCCTTATGCAGGCCCTCGCTCAGTCCGACTGGGGTGGCGACGGCGACGAGGAGTGTGCCATTTTAGCGGCTCGATGTCTCTGCTCAAACTACTTGTCTGGCATGTGCACGGGCAATCCGCATTTCACAAGTAAGTTCCCCGTTCTAGATCGTTCGATACCCACACGCGGCAAGTTGACTTGTCTCGTAATTTGTGGTTGCAGCCGGTAAGCACCATAATCATTGTGTCGACTGCGATGGCTATGGTGTGTGCCTCGGAGACTATCGATACACGCACTGTGCTCGGTAAGCAACGTGATCTCGTCGACCCATCTCCACCGGAATATCAGGATGTTTTTCTTTCGCTGTGTTTCTTGCCAGATGCAACACGCACCCTTGGAGAGGAAACTGCGACTGCACATCGCGGCAACTAGGAGAAGTGGTAACCAGTCCAAAATCTCCGGTTCGCCAACGTGGTTGGTCTTCGAGTGACCAGCGTAGCAAACAAGTGAGCCCGGGTTCCAGCACAAACACAATGCCGGTGCTCTCCACGGCAATAGGGTCCAGCGGTCGTCGTTCATGAAACACCTCATCGAAAGCTCGAGCTTTCATTTTATTTGCTCGCAATGGCAGTCGTCAGTACGTTCGATGAATTAAGGACATACTTCTAACTAATTGAAAACCAAGACGGTTTTCTTCACTTTACAGTAAAACACGTTGTCGCAGTTCTGCGCATACGTACTGTGCGCCGCAGTCACTGCCTTGGTGATTGCCCTGCGTGTTGTTGCTGTCAGACAACATGAAATAAGACTGTTCACGCACGGACGTCCACCCACGAGTTGTCCTTTGGTATTTGCATAACGATTACATCCAAAATATATTTCTATTTCACAGCAGGCATTGTCGATACTGTGCTGACAGTGATTGTATTCGCATAACACAATCTGCTGCCAAGCTGTTGCAACAATAACACACAATGGCGCTGTTGGCATTCGACGTTTACAGAGCTTACAGGCTGTAGTGTTAATGTGTGGAGTGAGTGAGTGGGTGAGTGGGTGTATGGATAGTGAGTGATTTGTGGAGGTGAGTGGGAGGGAGTGAGAAGGTGTGTGTGTGTGTGTGTGTGTGTGGTCGATCTTCTTCTTTCTGTGTTGGTTGGTTGGTTGGTTGCTGTGTTGTCGTTGTCCTGAAGTCTCTGTTGGGGCGCTGCGCGACTCCACTGCGTTACGCCAACGAATTCGTTCGTTCCTTCGTTCCGCCGTTCCGCCGTTCCGTCATGCGTGCGTTCGCTGGTGAGTGCGTGGGTTCGTTCATTTGTTTTAGTGTTGGCGAGTTAGTCGTTGTTGTTGTTGTCGTTTCCGCCGCCGTCGTCGTCGTCGTTGTTTGTGTCGACATGGCGTGGTAACACATGCATAGTGGCCAAAAATGTCTTCGTACGTTAGGAACTACTCCACAACAACCCATGTCATCACGGAGGAGCGAAGACCTCGATGAACGACGCAAAAGTACATGACGTGAGACAATGGAACGGCGTCTTCCTCCACGACACAGAGGGTGGTGTGGCAATGGAGTGCGGCTGGTTGCTCGGATGTGAACACTCGTTCCACTTGGATGTGTGCAAGTGTCCCCTGCAGATTGCCACCACGCAGTGTTGAACGGTGCTCGCAAATGCACTGCAGATACTCTTGGTCGGTCTCTTGCATGCATACATATTTCACCTATTTCTTTGAGCGGCGCTACATTTTTACTCTGTTCTTTTTCCCGCACTTTTTGGCAGATCTGAATCTGAAGATTTTCCGTCAAATATCTGCTGCTTCGGCGTGTCAGCAAGTTGCTCAACCCTTCCTCTCACTTCCTGATGGCGTAATACGCGTACCTTTGTTGTGAAAATGATTGTTTGTTGTTGAAGCTGCACTCAACAAGAACTATCGACGAAGTACTCTACTCAGCGTCCAGATATTGACCCGCCCGGCTTGCAGCATGTCAGAGGCTTCAACTTCAAAGTCTGGAGCAAAGTCCAACAGTTCTCCCCCGCAACCTGGCGCGAACACAGCGAAGAGTCAGCGAGGCAAGCGCTCTTCCAAACGCTCCAACTTCCGCCGCGGAGCCTGCTTCAAGTGCGGGAAGCAAGGTCACACACGGAAAAACTGCCCAACGCGTGCGCAAAGTCAAACTAGTTCAGATAAAGCCGGGTCACAAACGACGAAATCCCGTGACAACGAGAAGGTATCAACAGGTAAAGGCGCACGTTCAGCAGCGGCAACGGGGGCGAAGCTCCAGACAAAGCGCAATGGTGCCAGTCGTGCACCGAACACCACCAATAAGAACAAGCGCGACAATCAACGAGGCCGCGGCAACCGAGGTGTCAGCAAGGGCCATCGGCACCCAAGCCCACGCGGGCAACAAGAACAATTTGGACGGGGTAATGGGCGTGAACGTTATCGTGGGCGAGGATTTGGCCGTGGGCGAGATCGCGGTCGTGGACGAGGGCGTAGCAACAACACAAACCGCCTAGGACGCGGGCGACGAAATCAACCAGATCAACATGACAAACAAGCAGCACTTGCATTTGAGCTACAGCAGACGGATCAAGAGATGTTAGCAGCGATGCTCAACAGTGCAGCGGCTGCCTCTGCTGTCACACCTGCTGCGCTGGAAATTGGTAATGCTGAGCCCAGCGTTTTGCTACAAGATATCGAACGTCAACTACTTGCCCACCCCGTTGCACCACAAACGCAACGTGCGAATAACAACACGAAAATCAAAGCGAAAGCCGAAAAGAAAACAAGAGCAAAAGCCGAAGTCAAAGCGAGAGCTGAAGCCGAAGCCGAAACAAGAGCTCAAGCAGACGCCAAGGCACGAGTTGAAGCCGAGGCCAGGGCGCGAGCTGAAGCTGCAGCAAAGGCGGAGGCTGAAGCAAAAGCACGAGTGGAGGCGGAGGCAAAAGCACGAGAGGAGGCAGAGGCAAAAGCACGCGCGGAGGCTGAGGCGAAGGCGCGTGCAGAGGCAGAGGCAAAAGCACGAGCGGAAGCCGAAGCGAAGGCACGAGCGGAAGCCGAAGCAAAGGCACGAGCGGAAGCCGAAGCAAAGGCACGAGCGGAAGCCGAAGCGAAGGCACGAGCGGAAGCCGAAGCGAAAGCACGAGCGGAGGCTGAAGAGAAGGCACGAGCGGAAGCCGAAGCAAAGGCACGAGCGGAGGCGGAAGCAAAAGCGCAGGCAGCAGCAGAAGCCAAAGCACGTGCACAAGCAGAGGCCCGCAAAAGGGTGGAGGATGCTTTTTCATTGGACCCTCTCAATAAGCGTCTCGCTGCCATCAGGGACCAGGAAGAGGCAGCTGTTTTGGTGAGTACCTGTTTGAGAGTCGTCTGATTCTGACGGCAGTATTTGAGCTTGTTTGATTGGCGTAGCAAGCAAAGTCACTTGGGAAAAGCCCGAGAATTGTGCTTCCGGACATTCCAGAAAACGCCGATTTGAATATGGCCCCATCACCAATAGCTGCCGCGCGACGCCACAAGCAAGAGAAATTCCACAAGCACAAAGGTTCTCCGTCTTCGTCTCCATCGCCGTCACCGTCTTCAAGCCCGGGGCTCCGCGGTCGCCGAGCGCACGGGAATCATCACCACCATGATCCGGCTCTCGACAACTTTAGCTTGGAAATTGGCGCATACGAAGGCAATTTTGATGCTGCAGAGTGGCGAGAAGATTGGCCGGGAGAAAACTCCGTCGTCTTTGCTCGTGATGAATCTCCTAGAGATTTGGGCAATCGTATCCGAGCAGCGCTCCAGCACACCAGCGATGTCAATATGACGGGCCCATCACAGACAACCAACGCACCGATCCAACAAAAAAAGAAGAAAAAGAAAAAGAAGAAAAAGAAGAAAGCTGACAACACTGGGGTCACTCAACTCCAGAACGATGGAAAGCAGCGGCCACCTTCGCTGCGTGTGGGTGGCCTTCTCAGTGAACCACAAATGGAACGAACAGCCCAACTCCGCGAGGCACGAATTGAAAAGCAGGTCGGTATTGCGTTCTTCATATGTGCGTGTGCTGTGTCTGCCCAGTGAACTAACTTTACAATCGCAGGTGATCCAAACCCTGTTGGATGTGTTAGAGCCAGCCGCGGATCCTGTCACGGTGGCTTTAAAAGTACTCAGAAAGACGCGCAAGGCTTTACGACATGTGTGTTCGGCATGATTTCCACGCTGTTCTGGAGTAATCTCGTGGTTGACTCACATTCTCAATTGCGTGGTGGAACCCGTGCTGCTTCTTGTGTTTGTAGGTCGAGCAGCTGCAGGCTAAGCTGGAAGCTGCTGATGATGAGACCGAAATGCGAAGAAAGCTGCAACCAGCACAACTCTACACTCTGTCCAATGTCAGCAGCCTTCGCAAAGAAATTCATTTACTGGAGCAATGTATGGGTGGACACGACATTATGGTGCCAATCAAGACTCCATCTTTGCACCCACAGGGTTCTCCGAAGCAAAGGACTCAATCTGGCGAGCTTCTGCACATGGATAATCTGCGCATTTAAAGAAGTTGTGGCGACTTTATTCATTATGCCAGCCTTACTCGCGCCGTGTCCATGGTCCATGGTCCCGTTGTCAACCACGCAGTCATCGAATATAACATAACGCAGTCAGTTAGGGTCGTTGTGCGATTTCAAACGCTCACTGGAGATTAGCTTTTAATCGATTCACCCTCACTATCCTTCTGCGCAAACTCTCTGATCAAGGCACATAGGTCCAACACCTCAGCTTCCGTATTGTACGCTGCTGGTGCACATCGCAGGTTTCCTACACCAATGGCGACGGTTTGAGTTGAGAGGATATGGATACAACGTCCACAGTATCCTTACCAAATCTGGAGTTGATGACCACCCCTCGCTGATTAAGAAAATTGCTGCAACGTTCGGACCACAACACATCTCCAGGTTTAGAAACTCCCATGATGTGATGATATCTATCAGGGGTGTGGAGGCCCAAACTTGTGGCTGTCTTCTTGATGATGGTATTCAACCGTTTTGCATGAAGCCCCACTGAGACCGGGTCCCACTCTTCCAACAATCGCAGCGATGCCTGTTGAGAATACGAAAGGTCAAATTATGACCACATACGCGTCCGGGAGGTATGTGTATCTTCGTGGTTCTGACACCTTACCTGCACCATGGGAATCAGTATCGGATTCGGTCGTCCACCCCCACCGAATCGAAGAGCTCCAGCGGCGTACTCCGTGGTGTATCCTTCCACGATTCCCTTAGCGGCATCTCTATATGTAAATGGTAGTTCGGAACTGGAACCAGCGCCGAGGCGAAAATGCTCGTGCTCCTCCAATGCGACTCCGCCAGCTATCCATTTGTCATGAACGTACAAAAATGCTCCGCCGTACGGCCCTGAAACATCATACACGATTGTGCTTCAGATTCAGCAGTTTTGCGGTGAGCCTGCTCAATAAGGGCCACCGACTGACCATAAAGATGCTTGTGCATTGCCGCAGCCAAAAAGTCAGGCTGCACATCCTCGACACTGAAAGGCATGGCTCCGATGCTTTGAGTGGCGTCTACGACGAGAACTGCAAGAAACCAGAACCAACACAAACACACAAAACGCTCAGCAATTGCATCCAATAGCAAGACATCGTCGGTGGCGATCCATCTCAGAACGCACCGATGTCTTTTTGCCTGCACAGTTTCCCAATTTCGACAAGGTCGATGACTTCCCCGTCACACCAGTGCACGTTCGGCAATGCTGCGATGACAATGTCATCGTGTTCTTTCAGGAAGTTCACAATCGTCTCTGTCCACCCGGTAAAGTTCCCCTTTTGAGTAGAGTCAGCTTCGGATAACGTATGGTTGCGAACAGGCGCGACAATTTCGAGACCGGGAACCTCGCTACGAAGGTCTTGCCACGGATACACGTTTGAGCTCATTTGATTGTGTAGAACAAGAACCTTTTTGCGAATGCCGCTTGCAGTTTTCTCGGTGGGTCGAAGGCGTTGCTGCAAAATATTCTTGGCAGCGACAGATATCGCATACGAACAGCTCCCAACAAAAGCAATGTTATCTGGGCGAGCCTTGATGAATTTGGCGAATGTTTGAATCGCATCAGCAAGCTCGTTTCCTTCAGCAATGGACCAGGGTGTGTGCATCTTGCGGGCCTAGTTGGACACACAGTGCGTGTGAGTGCCACCAAGGGGCGATTGTGCGCAGTTATCGATGACTCGTACCATGGCCTTCACACCAACATCGAAGACTCTTTTAGGCAATGGAGTGCGACCTGTTTCATCACAACAGACAGGCGCATGAGTCGTGGTACGATGGGACTATTGTGGGTATAACCCGTTGTGCTCACCGGCTGCGTTGAGATATACGGGTCTGCGCGGCAAGTCGAATTCACCACGAATGTCAAGCAAATCGGGTTCGTTCACGCTGTGCACATCGCCGTTGATGGAGATCATTTCCAGTGCGCCTCGCGTTGCAGTTTGTATTTGATCTCTTCTGGTCAACTGTAGGCCTCGGTTGTCGTAGTAACGTTTGCACCACCCGCCAATTTCTTCTCCAGAAGAACCTTTCCTACGCATCTCTTGAACCTCTGTTAAAGGATAAGGTCGCGATTGTGAGAAGTTGTGGGCATCGTAGTCTTCCTTTCCAGCACGCTTCGCGGACAAATCGCGCACAACAACACAGCAGATGTCGTGCGCGAACGTTTTCTTCACCGTGGGAATAGACACAACTCCATTTTCAACAGCCACAACGAACACGCGTACGTCCGGCGTCTCCTCGACTGCTGCGGGGAGATGTGTTTCCGCAGAATCAACACGCGCGTTCGCACCTTCAAAAGTGTGTTGCAAGCCAAACGGCTGTCCGTGTGGGATCCCTGAGCTTCCTTTGATCGAGGTCACCGTCACTGTTTGACCGGGAAAATTATTCTTGAATACATTGCTGACGGCCGCGAGCTTCGTCTTATTCGTGGACACAACGAAGACTGACACATTTGACGCTTCCGGCATGATATCGAAACGAAATGAAGGACTTCCTACAGCGGCGACTACGTCGGCTGCGTGCTGGTGAGAAGAAGTGCAGATTCGGTTGATCCTCTGGTTTTGATATGTTTTTAGAAGTCAAACTTGTTGCCGACATGTAGAAATGTCTTGGTGCACCTGCGTCCACGGCACCACTGTTGTTAGCGTTTACTCGGGATCGCCCCGACCTATCTATTATCACCGCCACAGGCAACATTGTCACCAGTGTCATTACTAGCGTCCATAGTCAACACATTGTCAATGCCATCGTCGTCGACAAATAGTTAACGCCACTCTCACTCGTAACTTCGCGAGCATCCTCGATCATCCAACCTCGCCATTGCTCCGCCGCCCCAATGCGCGTTTTCCTGCTCTTTGCTCCCCTGTCCCTCGTCTGCATTGGTAATGTGACTGTTACGACATGCCATTGTGTGTCGCAACAGTTGGTGCAAGTGTCGTGTCGTGATGGTCACCGTCGGCATTGTTGGCGACGACGTCGTTCGTTTGTTGTCGTCCGCGCCGCCAATGCCGCTGCATCGCTGAATCTTCGATGGGCTGGCTTCCTTCGTTGCTGCGTTGGCGAACAAACACAAAAACGAACTGGCGGACGAACAAAGTGAACCAACTGACGAAGCAAACGAACTGACGAAGTGCAACGCTGAATCTTCGATGGGCAGGCTGGCCTGCTTCGTTGCTGCGTTGGCGAACAAACAAACGAACGAGCGGACGAACAAAACGAGCCAACCGACGAACAAAAGGAACTGACGAACAAAACAAAACGATCTGACGAACAAAACGAACGAAGAACGAAGCAAACTGATGATCAAACAACGAACCAACTGACGAACAACGCAGCAAAACGAACTGAAGAACAAAACAAAACGAACAACGAACAACGAACAACGAACATCGAACTGACGGACAAAAACGACAAACGAACAACGAACGCAGCGAAGTTTATAACTAACGACGTCACTTATCATACTTTTCAAAAGCAGCAATAGTATGCCGTACGTGTGGCACTGTGGCCCATTCCAAGTACACCATGCGTAGTGGTGTAGTGGTACTGTACACCAAAATACTGCTGCAAAACCAACCAACCAACCGACCAACCGACCAAATTCGCATGCACCCCCACCCGCCAAACGCGTGCATCCATCGCGGCGGGAGCGCCTTTGTTAATGCGCCACTGCCTACCATACAAGACGTCGAGAATCAGACACCAAGCTCGCCAGCACTACGCAGAAAGACGAGTAGCTGGTGCTGTTGCAAGGTGGGAAGGTGCGAAGAGATAAAAAAACAGTTCAGAAAGATAGAACAACAAATGCGCTCTGCTTGGTGAGAAGGAGGATGCTGTGCATGGCGGAATCGATGCCGCGTCTAAGTGTTTTTCAGAACGCTAATTACATCACAATATTTCTATTTCACAGCAAGGATAAGTGTTACAACTACCGCACATGACTACCGTCGGCGACATTTATCCACACGCGTTCTTCATCCATCTGTTTCTGTCGAATCATTGTCCTCATCTTCATCCTCTAGGTCTGAATCAGCATTCTTCATAGCTGTTTCGATGCGTAAGCGTAGAGCAGCTGCCCTTTGTTTCTTGTACTCCTCAGTTTGAGTAAAATCAGTCGACATCACATAATCTAGATCCAGTCCTTGTGCCTACGCCCATGCAGTCGCCGTGTCAACATCAACATCATCCTTCAAGAAAGCAACTGCTGGATGGCACAATGGTCGTACCCGATTTAGCACTTGTTTCGCGTTCCACCCTGTCATCACAGTACGAATAATCCAGGGTCACATCGTTGTAGTTGCTATCGAAAATCAGTGGTGATGAACAAAGTAATACTCACCAAAGTTTGTTTTGGCATTGGGGTCGGCTTTTGCCTCCAGCAGATATCTAATTTGTGCTTTGGAACCCATGTAAGATGCCTGCAGCAACGTTGACAAACACAATAGTTACCAACACAATGACTTGGTTGATCCGAACAAGACGACGGAAAAGTACCAAGAGGAGCGGTGTGAAGTTGCCGATTCGCTGGTTGGCGTCGGCCTTCATCTTGAGAAGCATGACTACGATCTCGTCGAAGCCACCACCCACGGCTGCAAGCAAGGGTGATTGCCCCGAGGAGTGCACGAGATTGACAACAGTGTGCTTGGCCGCTGTGGACTTCGTTGGAGCCTTGCTGTAATTCCGAGGACTACGAGCACAACAGAAAATCAAAAGCGGCGTGAAACGTCGAAATTCATTTCAACGCAGAGAACGGGGGCATTTGAAACTTCACTCACTTTTGACACCTGCACACAACCACACGCAAAGAGACTAGTCAGTTGGAGAGAACGCTCACTGCCTTAGAAAGAACGATCGTGACAAGTTTTCACTCACGCGTGAAAAATCGACTGAAACGCCAACACATGGCCGAGCTGAGCCAGGAAGTAAATCGGAGAGGCGTTTACCACAGGCATCACGGCGTAAGGGCTTGCGCCGGCCTCCAGCAAAATCTCAACTGCATGTCCATGGCCTTGCTTTGCGGCAATCATCAGCGGCGTGAAACCGTCTGGTGTGGCCTGACATGTTACAAGTCGGTTAAATCAGAAGCTCTCCAACACCAAGCTGCTGCCTCAAAGTTGTATCACCACACACCTTCTCGACGTCACAAAAATTGTGGCCAGTTCTTTTTGCCTGGAACTGCACTGGGCCATTGATGAGGACTTCCATCACTGCTTCCCACCCCAGGAAGACAGCGACATGCAATGCCGTACATCCGTTCTTATCAACTCGATTGACAGCAATTGATTCTCCAGAGTTGATATATCTACGGAGCAACGCAGGTCCCCGTCATTGGACACGACTGCTATTCCATTGCACAAGTAATAAGCATACTCACTTGAAAACGTTTTCGGTGTTCCCGATGCGTGCGAGTCGGAACAAATCCGGCACGTCGGCCGGATGTTGGCGGATGTATTGCAGCGATTGTGTTACGGAGAAGTCTTCAAATTTGAAGTTTTTATCCCCTTTGATAATGTCCTTCCATTCTTTCATCAGAACCATAAGATTGGCAGCGTCGCCATCGATTGAGCCGTCCATTTGACGTGCCTTAATTTTCAGCGTGGTGTACACGAATTTGGCTGCTGCGAGCGTTTGCGCTGCTCTGCGGCCTCCGGAATCAGCTGCACTAACCGTTTTGGCTGTGCGCTGGTGCACTTCCTCCAAAAAGTCGCTGCGGTGCTTCAGCCATTGAAAACCAGTGTCATCGTCGTGCTGCTTCAACAGCACCAGCATGTCAGCAGCGTCGTCGGCAATGAAGTTCAGCATTTGACGTCTCCAAGTAATTTGGACCTGTCTTGCAGCGCTGACCGCGATGGAATAGAATTTTTGGAAGCGGAATTTTCGCTGCTGAACGCGTCCCCTGGCGATGCGCTGGATTTTCACGGCAGCAGCTGCACGGCGGACCCGCCGTCCACGTGTGATGGACTGCAAAGCTGTGATGGCATCCAGACGCGCCTGGCGTTGCGCCCTTTCGGCGTCGGACAGATTCGTCTCCCGAACCCGTTCGGCCAGCAGTTTGGCGGCATATGCGCGCCACACTTTCTGAATTTGGGTCGCGGCGTCGGAGCGAGCTTTTGCGATGAGCATCTCATGATATCGCTTTTGTTGTGAAATACACCTCCACAATGCCTGTAATACCACTGCGCTTGCATTTTCCAGAATATCGCGCCGGATCTTGGCGACTCGGAGCTTTCCGCTGTACATCCGCCACAATGACTGGAGATGGGTGGCAGCGCGTTGACGGCGGTGCTCAGTGCGGACGATAAGATATGCAAAGCGCTGCACTCGTCCTCGCCAGAAGCTTTGAATCACTCTGGCGCCACGGAACTGGATCCTAGCTTCACCACCCATGGCACGAACCCTGCGAGCACGAATCACACTTTGGAGTTTTGCCGCTGTATCTGCCTGCAATGACGAGCGCAGATTTCCAGATCGTCGCGAGGCCTCGATAGCGCGTTCAAGCGCTGCCATTGGCTTGACTGTGGTTGGCACGAGCTCGCTCAGCTCGCTCATGCGCCCGTGTAAACTGTCCAACTTTGGCAGTAGCTGCTTTTCCGGGTTGATTGAGACACTAGGTGCGCCGCCAAGTGAGTCTGCTTTCGCCTTGCCCTTCTTGCGCCTGCGCGGTGGTCTTGATCCCTGCTTACGCTTTGCAGTGTCGAGGCTTGCCTGAGGTGATGGCGCAAGAGCCATAGCTTCCTGTAAACGGCGTGCTTCGTCCAGCTTTTGCTTCGCCGTTGCTTGTTTGTGAATTGCATCTGTGTGTTGCAATTTGGCTGCTGCCGCCGCCGCCTCTGACCGACTTTTGTCTTCGTCTGCTGAGCGTATCAGTTCTCTCAGCCTTCTTTGACTTTCACTTGATTTGGAAGCAATCTCTTTCAATGACTGTGCATGGCGCGCACGAAATTCTTTCAATTGACTCACAACCGAAGCACCACTCTGTGTGCTTCGCTCCTCGGTGGCCGCACGCTGATCTTCGAATGATGCAACGAGTTGTGCCCTGGCTTCAGCTTGCTGCTGCCGCAATATGTCTGAATCAGCACCGAACTTTTCCTCCTGCTCAGTGATGAGGGTCTTGAGCGCGCTTTCTCGTGTTCGAATCTCCTCGAACTCATCCAGTGCCAACTGAAGCAGCTGCTCCGCGCGTTTGACTTCGACTACCGCGCCAGCAGCTTGCTGTTGCAACTCCGATACATTCTCTGTGTGCTTGACTTGCGCCTCAGCGCACGTGGATGACCAATCCCTGAGAGATGTTGCAGCGTCTAGCTTTCGCTGTTGTAGCTGGGCAATCACAGCCTCTTGGTGTTCGATTTTGTTGGTGACAGCAGCCTGCCTTTCTGCACGCTCGCGGTAGTCCGTGCCTTCGCTTCCCATCATGTCAAGCTGCTCCTCACGGCGCATCTTGATTTTGTGACGAATATTCGACAATGTGGCCTTGGCTTGTTGTGCGGCGCCTGCTGAGTCCGCAATTACGGCGTCTGTATGTTCCTCGTGAGCTGCGAGTTCACTGTCGACTGCCTCAAGCTGTTTCTGTAGTTCTTCGTTCTTGTCCAAAATCACTTGCAATGCCTTCATCGCCTCAGCCTCATGTTTTTGCGCTGCGTGCTTTCGTTGCTCCAACAGAGCTGCGGCCAGTTGGTCCCTTGCAGCCGCTCGCTTCGACAGTGCTTGCTCGTTTGCTGCTCGCAATTTTCCCCAAAGTGTCTTGTGTTGAGCGTCTGCTTTCTTGGCTCGCGCTAAAAATCCGGCCAGTGTTTGCTCTCGTGACATGAATATTGATAGAGTCGCGGCGGATGTAATTTTCTTGTCAAAGTCGCTTTCTTTTTTGCGTTCTTCCTCCAAAAGTTTTTCCAAGGATCTATCTTGATCTCCGCGAGCTGCAGTCAAGCTTTGTAATTCCCTTATCTCGCGCTGGAGCGTGTCATTTGACTTTGACATTGCACGTATTGCAGCAGCTACGTTCGCAGCTTCGGTGCGGCGTTGCTGCGTTTCCTGGAGCAACTGCGGAGCTTTGTCTTCCAGACCCGCTATCTTGTCCTTTGTCTGATTGGTTTCCGCGACAATGCTGTCTTCCTTCGCGATCACAGCGTTAAGTGCGGCGATTGCATCTGCTAGATCATCGTGTTCAGCTTGTTGCATGCTCAGCAGCTTGCGCAATTCCTCAATTTGCGTTGACAACTTCTCCAGCACTTCCCTAATGCGCAAATCGACAACTGCCACACGTTCTTCAATGTCCGCTATTTTGGCGTTCAATACTTTTCTTCCGTCGAGCACCTGTTTTCTAATGGCCTGAAACACTTCAAATTGTGCATCGCGCTGGCTCTGTATGTCGGCGACCTTCGCCAATGCGGTGTCATCGTGCTTTTGAACTGTAGCACGTTTTTCATTGATACCGTCGAGGACTTCTTGCCGCTTGTCGACCTTCTCCTGTAGAGTATTCAGACGCCCAACACATTCTTTGAAGGCTTCTAAGTTGCTCTCTATTTTAGGGAGGATTTCCTTTGCAGCTTTCTCGGCTTCAAAGACTCGGTCTTCGCATTCGTCTTTTAGGGCCTGCATTTCTTTCTTCAGGGCTCTTTTTGCACGAGGTATCAAGATGTCTTTGAGCATGCTGCGGTGGTTTTTTATTTGCCCTGGGAGTGCAGTCAGCGTGTGAACAAGGACGCACGTGCTTGGCACGGCAAGTCTTGAGGGCAACAACCAAGCAAACAACACGTACCAAGTAGAATCCCCTTGTCGCTGCGAAGTTTGTCAAGAATGTTCTGCAGTTTGGTCTGTTGAGTTGTGTCGCCTTTGGCATTGAGCTTTAAGAGCTCGGCCACGTCGTGCTTCTGCTGGCGGCATTGTGTAATTCGGCCTTCTGTGACTTTCAGCCGCTTCTTGACTTTGTCCAGCTTCTTTTTTGCGCTTGCAGGGTTTTCTTTGACCGCCTTGAACGTTTCTTCAGTGGCCAAAAGCTGGTGCAATGCTTGCTTGGCTACTTCAATGCGCTGCCGACAGGTTGTCGCGTCGTATTCGACGTGTTCCGCGGGCACCGACATTGTGGCGTAAGTTTATGTCACCAAAAGTGTTTAATTTGTGCAGCAAACTGCGGGCCACATTGCCTGTCGATCACCGTGTTATTCCTTCAATGTTGTTCTCCGCGCGGCCTTCGCGCCACTCTCGACGCAGTGGAAGCGCAATAGCGCAAATTTTGAAAGCAAAGTTCACTCCGCCGTTTGTCCCAGACGAGCAACTTGCTGTTCAACAGGCAGTCGTCTGTTTTTCGCTTCGTCACTGCTCACGCACAACACCCAGGACGGACAATGCCGATTTCTAGCAGCGCAGGCAACAATCTTCAACAAGTTGCACAACACCGTCGTCAATAGACTTCACGTTGTCAATGTCACACAAACAACATGACGGCCGCCAGCGACGTTGCGGAGTCGTGGTCACCACACCAGTGTGGTTGCGCATGCGCTGTCGTCGTCGGTGCGTTCTCATGCGTGCGACATCGAGCGCCTTTGCCGACCGGTGCGGTCACGACGACGCTGTCGTCACTGTGCACAGCACGTCCGTTGTGAAGACCGACGACCGACGACCGACGACCGACGACC
>ENA-OWNT01001741-OWNT01001741.1-seawater-metagenome-genome-assembly--contig:-NODE-1741-length-25737-cov-6.272915_pt1 | contig 25737 bp, 21 predicted proteins | sample MGYA00238136_ERZ651165 | MGnify/ENA primary metagenome ERZ651165 (study PRJEB26861, sample SAMN08777766) | seawater metagenome | isolation source: coastal seawater | place: USA: Florida | collected...
TTGCAATCAGGAGTTTAATCTGAGACTGCTTGCTTTGCGCCATATAACCTACACTTCTCACATTCAATTAGTTTGCATTAAAAAAGACAACACACACGGCGGCATGTTCCCTTATTTGCTGTATTACTGCTTTTGTATCAAGGCCGTTTTGTTGCTCGATGCCACGCTGCTCTCATTCTACGCATATGCGGTTCACATCGGCTCGGGTTCGGTTCTGCCCGTTATAGTCGGCTATATCTTTGCTACTTTTGTTGCTGTATTCTTGTTTACATAAGCTGTTCACATTAGCCTTCATCTCTGTGCCCATATTAGAGCTGTCTAATGCAATCATGTCTACTTACAGCGAATTAGCCAGTATAGCAGAGTCAACGGTTGTTTGACCAGATTGGCGGCCGATTTTTTAGCCAGTATTTTGTAAGCAAAAAAGGGTTAACCCGTTGGTCAGCTTTTTTGTCTTTCCCTCATAAGTAGGTTCAATTCCTCTTTCTCCGCTTTTGTCAGCGGCTGAACCCTAGAACGAGAAATTAAGGTCTCTATTCGGCTATCGAAATGCCCATCAAGTAAGCGAGCGAAGCTGTCGTTATAAACACGTTCAGCATCCTCGTCTTTTACCAAGTGTTCTTGTAACAATAATTTCGCGATAGTAGATGAATGGGGATGGTTGCGGAAATTTTCAACAAGTTGCGCAGTATTAGCATTAGGATTGGCTAAACAATAAGTGTGAATATCGCGCAATAAGTCCATGCCAGCGGCATTGCTTCCGGCGAAAATACCAATTTGTACGTCTTCGCACTGGCTTGCCAACGCAGGTTGGTCTAATAGCAGACGAATTAGCATACGCAGCGGCGAAAGCTTAGGCTTGTTAACTTGGGTTCTATTAGGTGAATACGCTTGTTTGCTGCCCTGGTTTGCTCGAGATATATCTTGCTGAAGTTTAAAACGATCGAATTCGCCAGTGTGTTTGGCAAGCTCTTCAAGCAGCATTTGTTTCTGATCTTCACCCAACGTACTTTCAATAAGCGGCATAGCGGCTTTTTTAAGTGCTATTTTGCCCTCAGGTGTACCCACATTATGGGTTTTCAACAGGTTTTCAAAGAAAAATCGCGACAAGGGCATTGCCGTATCGAGCATACCCATAAATTCATCTTTACCAACTTGGCGTACCATGGTGTCTGGGTCTTCGCCGTCAGGCAAAAATAAAAACGAAAGTCGCACGCCATCTTTAAGCGAAGACAGGGCATTTTCAAGTGCACGCCATGCGGCTTCGCGACCAGCGCGGTCTCCGTCATAACAGCATACAATGTGTGACGTCGCGCGCACTAGCATTTGTATATGTTCAGGAGTAGTGGCCGTACCTAGCGCGGCAGTAGCAATATTGATGTCGAACTGGCTAAGCGCAACCACGTCCATATAACCTTCAACAATCACTACCGTATCTAGGTTTCTGTTTTGCTGCCGGGCAGAATAAAAACCAAAAAGCTCGCTTCCTTTGTGGAAAATACGCGTTTCAGGCGAGTTTAAATATTTAGGACCACCGTCTTCTAATACACGTCCGCCAAAACCAACTACGCGTCCTCGCTTATCGCGGATGGGGAACATAATTCGGTCGCGGAAAAAGTCATAGGTGCGACCTTGGTCGTTCTTGTTCACCAGCTTTAAATCAATGAGTTGCTTTATGCGCTGGGGATCGGTTCCAAATGTCTTTAATAAGGCATCCCAACTATCAGGGGCGTAACCAATTTCCCATTGCTTAACAATATCACCGCTTAAACCGCGATTTTTAAGATAGTCGATGGCCTTTTTACTGTTACTGTTCTGACGAAGCTGATGCTGGAAAAAACGAGCTACTTGTTCCATTACAGCGTAGTCGTCTTGCTGCTGTTGTTTTTTCTCCTCGCTCATAGCGGGGCGACTGCCTTTTTCACGAGGAACTTCTAAACCGTGATAGCGCGCTAGTTCCTCAATGGCTTCAACGAATTCAAGCCTGTCGAATTCCATCATAAATGAAATAGCGTTGCCGTGAGCACCACAACCAAAGCAATGATAAAACTGCTTGTCTTGGCTTACGGTAAACGAAGGGGATTTTTCATTGTGAAAGGGGCAGCATGCTTGATAGTTCTTGCCTGCTTTTTTCAACTTAACACGACTGTCTACAATCTCTACAACGTCGGTACGAGAAAGTAAGTCATCAATAAAATCGCGAGGTATTTTTCCAGCCATGGGAGAGTCAAAAACGTAAATCGAACAGTACTGTAACAGGGAAGTTTGAAAATGAGAACGACTAACCAATCAGCGTTCTCATTTTTACCTCTTATAAATGCATGACTAGGGTGTTGCGCCTTCGTTATACACTTTTTGCATTTGGGCTTATGCGTTCAGGCGAGCCTTAATTTTAGCACTTAGCGCGCCCATGTCGGTACGGCCCTGTACTTTTGGCTTTAGTGCTCCCATTACTTTACCCATGTCTTGCATACCGCTTGCGCCTGTTGCGGCCATTGTTTCATCAATAAGCGCACTAAGTTCATCATCAGTTAATGGCTTAGGCAAGAAACCTTCAATATGCGTAATTTCTTCGCGTTCTTTACTTGCAAGATCATCACGATTGGCAGCATCGAACTGAGACGCAGCGTCTTGGCGCTGTTTTACCATTTTGGTTAATACCGCAAGAATTGCGCTATCGTCTAATGTGGTTTGCTCGTCGATTTCTTTTTGTTTAATCGCAGCAAGCGCCATACGGATAGTGCCAAGGCGAACTTTATCTTTCGCGCGCATTGCGTCTTTCTGTGCATTTTTTAAATCATCAATTAGTGCCATGATGCTTCCTGTTTTTGTTTGATTAAGCGAAGTAAAAAATAGAGGCCCAGAAACGCGAAAGGTGCTGCAATTGCAACACCTTTCAGACTCGTTACTTAACCCTATATTAGTAGAGTTTTACGCGACGTGCGTTTTCACGAGCTAGCTTCTTAAGATGACGCTTTTTAGCGGCAGCTTTCTTGCGCTTGCGTTCCCAAGTTGGCTTTTCGAAGAATTCACGACGACGAACTTCAGAAAGAACACCTGCTTTTTCACAAGAACGCTTAAAACGACGCAGCGCCACATCAAACGGCTCGTTTTCTCTAACTTTAACGATAGGCATTAAACACTCACCTCAAAACTTTTACTGTGTAAATCCGGGTAAAATTGTGCGCTAAAAAGGCCACCCGGGTTAAAAATGGTGCGAAATTCTAATCATATCTACAGAGAAAGTAAAGGACGAATTGCCAAAAAATAGTCAATAAACTGCAATTACCCCTTCGATAGCATTCCATGAATGCTGGATTAAAGGTAAACTCTGCGCCCATATGAAATGAGCGACCCACCGCAAAGTATATGTTTTGATGTGGAGTCGGTTTCGATCGCGGGCTGATCATAAAGATGATCGCTTGAGATCGCCAGTAAATTTTATTGATCTTTGACAACCATACGTAGTGAATAGGGGTCGCCTCAATGCGGATATTAGGAATAGAAACATCTTGTGATGAGACGGGCATTGCCGTGTACGACGATGAGAAAGGCTTGTTGTCGCATGAACTATATAGTCAGGTTAAGCTGCATGCCGATTATGGTGGTGTTGTGCCAGAGCTTGCTTCACGAGATCACGTACGCAAAATCATTCCGCTTATTGAGAAAGCGATGAAAGATGCTAACAGCGAACCATCAGACATTGACGGCGTAGCGTTTACCCAAGGCCCAGGTTTAGTGGGTGCATTATTAGTTGGCTCTTCTGTTGGGCGCTCACTCGCTTACGCATGGAACGTACCCGCAGTTGGCGTTCATCATATGGAAGGCCATTTGTTGGCACCTATGCTTGAGGATAACGCGCCTGAATTTCCATTTGTGGCTCTGCTTGTGTCTGGTGGTCACTCGATGTTGGTACAGGTAGATTCCATAGGTGCTTATGAAGTGCTGGGTGAATCTATTGACGATGCAGCCGGTGAAGCATTCGATAAAACAGCAAAACTACTTGGTCTGGATTACCCAGGTGGCCCTCTGCTAGCAAAACTGGCTGAAAAAGGGGAGCCAGGACATTACAAATTTCCGCGCCCTATGACAGATAGACCGGGTTTAGATTTTAGCTTTAGCGGTTTAAAAACGTTTGCGGCTAACACCATTCGCGATGCTGATTTAACCGGAAGTGATGCAGAGCAGATTAAAGCAAATATTGCCTATGCATTCCAAGAAGCAGTTGTGGATACGCTTATCATTAAATGTAAGCGTGCGCTGAAACAAACCGGTATGAAGCGCCTTGTTATTGCGGGCGGCGTTAGCGCTAACACCATGCTTCGTGAACAAATGAAGAATCTAATGACTGAGCTAAAGGGTGAGGTGTTCTATCCTAGCCTTGCGTACTGTACAGACAACGGTGCAATGATAGCGTATGCAGGAATGCAGCGATTAAAAGCGGGTGAAATACTTGGCCTTTCTTCTCAAGCCAAACCACGCTGGCCACTTGATACGCTGACAGCAGTTTAAGTAGAAATGATGTTTTAGGTTATGGTGTTTTAGGTAAAGGAATAGTGGGTGAGTAAAGCAGTTTGCGTTGTAGTTAGACAGTGTCTTATTTGGTTAATGGTGTGCTTATTTTCAGCAGTGAGCACCGTAACCGCTAAACAAGTTGATATGCAGCCCAATGCACAGCCTAGCGCACAATCAATCGCTCAAAATGAGCAGTATGTTGTGCTTATGTCGCTTGACGGCTTTAGGCATGATTACATTGAGTTACACGATGCAAAGCACTTAAGACGAATCGCTAACGCTGGTGTAAAAACCGAATCGCTAACACCGGTTTACCCCGCCAATACCTTTCCTAACCATATATCGCTAGTAACCGGGCTGTTGCCTAAAAATCACGGTATCGTTAACAATCGCTTCTACGATAAGTCGCGCCCGTACATGCAAAATAACATGCAGAGCTATGCGCAATATAAATTGGGCGGCGGGTTAAAAGACAGCACGTGGATTACTGGTATTCCACTTTGGACACTCGCTGAGTTTCACGGTTTAAAAGCTGGTGCCTTTTTCTGGCCTGAGTCTGATGCTCGTATATCTGGCATGCTGCCTACTTACCACTATCACTATTCAAAGTTTGCGAGTTATCAACAGCGGATAGATCAAATAGTGCAGTGGCTGAGTTTGCCAGACGTATCACGCCCGCGGTTCGTGGCGGGTTATTTTTCGCTTACCGATACAATTGGTCATAATGAAGGACCAAATTCAAAAGCTACCCGTGATGCTGTGCAATTTGTTGATGGTTTAATTGGACAGCTATTCGACCGATTAAATGCACTTGATATCAACGTTAATTTAGTTGTGGTGTCAGACCACGGTATGACGAATATTGACACTAATGCATTGATTGCTGTGGAGTCGCTTAACATCTCGAACAACTTTTTGGTTGAAAATGAAGGTGCACAAATTCAACTGTATGCGTTACCCGATGTGACCGAAGATGAAATTAACAAAGAAGAAGCACGGTTGAATGCGCTGTCGAAAGGCAACTTCTTAGTGCTGAACCAGCAACAGCGCGAAGAAAGAGCAATGCAAAAAGGTGATCGCACGGGAGATATTTTGCTAGAAATTGCGCCCCCTGCACGATTTGTAAATGCAGAGCGAACCTATTCTAATAAAGGTGGGCATGGGTATTTAAATACGCTGCCTGACATGGGCGCATTGTTTGTTGCCGCCGGCCCAGCCTTTAAAAAGGGCGTTACGCTTCCGGCTTTTTCAAACCTCGAAATCTATCCTGCATTAGCTGAAGTACTAGGCATAAAGCCGCTCTCACCTATTGACGGACAAATAAAGGTACTGAAAAACGGGCTCACTCTTTAATATTGCCTTTGTCCCATACTTTGCTTTCGCTGCCTTCAAATAAGCGCCTGATGTTGTCTTTGTGACGCACAATAATAAGTAAAGACAGCATGGCTACAGGGATGGTGTAAAGTGGCTTTATTAAGTAAGTGAAAATAGGGGCGAGGGATACAGCAATGATTGCTCCCAAAGACGAATAGCCAGTAAAAAAGACGGCGACTATCCAACACAGAATAAGTAAACCAGCTAAGTCTAACCCTATAGGTAACATGGCACCGAACGCAGTCGCCACCGCTTTACCACCTTTAAAACCAAAATACAGTGGAAAGATATGCCCCAAGCATGCGGCGATAGCAACGACGCCTAGTAAAATGGGATCTATGCCTAAAAAGTAGCTCCCATAAACGGGAATTGTTCCTTTAAGGATATCCATAACAAGCACAAGTAGCGCAGGAATTCGCCCACCTAGGCGATACACGTTAGTTGCTCCGGGGTTTTTAGAGCCCGCTGTTCTGGGGTCGGGCAGTCGGAATGTGTGGCTAATTACCACAGCACTAGATAAAGAGCCAAATAAATAGGCGACGGCAATCATCAATATAGTTAGCGATGTCATGGATATTTCACATATACAGCTTGTAGCTGCCTTGCTGTTTTATTTGTACTTCACTGTAGCAACACATTTTCAATCATTGTCGACGCAGAATTAACCACGTTTTACATGTCAAAATGCATCAAGACGTTAAATTTGAAAACCTTGGTTGCCCATGGTGATAGTACAGCGTTATAGTTGTGCCACATTTTTCGCGGTGGTTAAGCGTAACGCTACTTCATCCCATCGCGATATACCACCTTTAAGCAGTATTATTGAAGGTAAAACCGCAGTCGTAAGACCAGTAATGACACAAGTAGAATGATTTCATGGGTAAAATTTATATAACAGGGTTGGCAGTAGACACCCTGATAGGCGTGTATGACTGGGAAAGAGTTCGAATGACCGAGCTTTTACTGGATATCACGCTAGACACTGACCTAGAAGCTGCAATGAAAAGCGACAACGTTCACGATACGGTAGATTACGCCAAAGTAGCCGAATGCATTGTTGCGGTGGGTAAAGAGAGCACTTTTGAGCTACTAGAGGCGTTTGGTGCCCGCGTAATGGATACGGTGTTAGCGTCGTTTAACGTAAAAGCTATTACGCTGAAAATAGTGAAACCAAACATTTTACCTAACGCCAACACCGTCGCGGTTGAAATGACAAGAGAGCGCAGTTAATGGCTGCTCAGCATGTAATACTGATTAGTATTGGCTCTAACATTGAGCGAGAGCGTTACACTCGACAGTCTGTCACTGCGTTAGAAGATAATTTTGATAATGTCTCTGTATCATCGGTGTACGAAAGCGAGGCAGTTGGTTTTGACGGTAGTCCGTTTTACAATTTAGTTGCTCGAGCTGAAACAAACATGTCGGTAGATGATGTGTGCAATGTTTTGAAAAGCATCGAAAAAGATAACGGGCGAGTTCACCAAGCCAAGAAGTTTTGTGCACGTACCCTCGATCTGGACTTGTTAACATACGACGACCTAGTGCTGGACACACCTGTGGTGTTGCCTAGAGACGAAATTTGTTATAACGCATTTGTTCTATGGCCGCTCGCTGAACTTGTTCCCGAAGATGTTCACCCCCTCACCGAGCAAACTTACGCACAAATGTGGCAGGCATTTGACAAAAATAAGCAGCAGCTTTGGCCAATTGATTTTACTTGGAGCTAAACAAAGGAATGACACTTTTCGAAATTATTATACTGGCCATTATTCAAGGTATTACTGAGTTCTTGCCCATTAGTAGTTCTGGGCACTTATTGCTGCCTGCCGAACTTCTAGGATGGGTTAGCCAAGGCCTAGCATTTGACGTAGCGGTGCACGTTGGGAGTTTACTGGCGGTTATTATTTACTTTCGCCAAGAAATTGCTCAAATGACGGTGGCTTGGGTTACTCAAGGTTTTTCAAAACAACAGTCAACTGACAGTAAGCTAGCATGGTATGTGATTGTGGCTACTATTCCTGCGGTTATTGTAGGCTTTTTAATGAAAGGCTGGATTGAAGATAACGCAAGAACGGCACTGGTCATTGCAGGCACCACAATTATATTTGGCTTATTGCTTTGGTATGCAGACGCAACGGCAAAACGAAAGCAGGAACTTGAAGGCTTAACAATGAAACAGGCTGTATTTATTGGCCTAGCTCAAGTTCTTGCACTTATTCCTGGCACCTCGCGTTCTGGTATTACAATGACTGCAGGCCTAATGCTTGGCCTTACACGAGATGCTTGTGCTCGCTTTTCATTTTTGTTGTCAATCCCAGTGATATTAGGTGCAGGGCTGCTTGCTACATTAGACTTATTAAAAGCAAATGAAGCAGTTGATTGGGCAGCACTGTTTTACGGTGCAGCGTTTTCATTCGTTAGCGCATACCTTTGTATTTTCTTATTTTTAAGCTGGATTTCACGTATTGGAATGCTGCCATTCGTTTTATATCGTCTGGCGCTTGGTGTTATTTTATTGTGGTTTGTGTTCGCATAAAGCGCATAACTAGTTGGCTTTGTATCAATCGTACAGAAAGGAGATAAGTGATGGCCGAAACCATTTTTACCAAAATTATCAATAAGGAAATACCGGCGGAAATACTGTACGAAGATGACTTGGCGTTGGCGTTTAAAGACATAAACCCACAAGCACCGTTTCATTTCTTGGTCATTCCGAAAAAGCCTATTGCTACTATTAATGATATTGCCGAGGAAGATAGGGAAGTGGTTGGTCACTTGTCTTTCGTTGCCGCAAAAATAGCGGCTGAACTTGGTTTTGCTGACCAAGGGTTTCGTACGGTCATGAACTGTAACGAGTATGGCGGTCAGACGGTGTACCATATTCACCTTCACGTATTAGCTGGTAAGCCGTTGGGCTGGCCTCCGTATACGGAAAACATGAAACAACATGTAGAGTAAGTACATCGCTACAATGTAGATACTACATTGGTGTATTGAATATATAAAAAAACGCAGTGTGTTAATACACACTGCGTTTTTCTTTATTTTGCTAAAAAGCGTAGGCTATTCACCTAACCCTAATACTTTCTTTCCTTGGTTAAAGTGAATATCTACCGGAATATTTGCCGCTTCAAGGCGTGCTAAATCAGAGGCTAAATCAGGCTTTATTACGCCCATAGTTTCTACCAACTCAGCTACACCGCCGTAATTGCCATCGCCCTGCAGCGTTAGAATGAGTTCTGATAATGCTTCAACGGCAGCACCCATCTTTGTCATATTAACGCGATATAAGCCATCAGTGGTTTTCTCGAATGCACCTTGTTGTGCGAAGAAATTGAAACGGATCATGTTGGCCTTTCCGTGTGCTGAGCTTGCACCAAAACGCACTGAACGGAAGATACCCGCCATAAAGGTGACATAGTAGTCTTCCAGAGCACCTTCAGTAATTTCGCCTTTTTCCAACAGGCTTTGTACCATGTACAAACCAAGAATGTCGGCTTTACCTTCCTCCAGTGCAGACGCGTGCTCCTTAAGGGCGCCGCGTACAGTGCCCGTACCATCTAGGGTATTTTTTATCCCTAGGCCGTGAGCAACTTCATGGAACATCGTGTTAGCAAAGAACGCATCAAATGTGATGTGGCTACGCTGCTCTTCTACAATCAGTGTGTTGGCGATAGGCACTAGAATATTGTCGAACTTCGCCTGCATGGCATTTTTAAGTTGCAGTCTACGTGTCCCTTTTTCTAGTTGAACTCGCTCGTCGTTAGGTAGGTTAATCGCAATGGTTTTGCTACCTGCATTAGAGTGTCCTGCATAGTAAATCACATCATAGGCGTTAAGGTCGGCATCAGAGCCCGGCATTTCCGCTTTATAGGCATCTGCTACAGGTAAACCTTGCTGAAGCTCTGGCAAAAATGCCGCATATTTGGCAAGTTTTTCACTCCACGCTAAGTCTTTAACCAACACGTAGGCTTCAAACGCAGCGCGATAACCAAAAAGCTGATCTTCATAGCTTTCAATTGGGCCAATAACTAATTCGATAGGGTTGGTTTTCATATCCATCCAAGCCATATCTGAAGCTAAGTAATCGTCGGTAAGCAATGCTTTTGAGCGGAGCATAAGATATTGTTTAAAACTCTCATCGTCAGCAAGCGCCGCAGCTTGCGTTAACAGCTCAGAGGCCTTCATAAGCTCGCTTTTAAACGCTTCAGAATAAGGCTGAGTGTACAGCTTACCTGCCTCGTCTCGCTTCACCATTGAATAAAGTCCATTTTTGTCTGCAAAGTCTGCTGTAGCGAATTCTGCTTTATCCATATCATGCGGGTAAAATTCTGCCCCCATAGCTTTGTCTTCATAGCCCGCTAAGAAGGGTGTGTCTCCATTTAAACGATCCCAAGGGCCATAGTTAATAGCCGCAAAGTGACGCACTTTCTCATCTTCAATAGATTGAAGGAAGGTGTTTTTGTCTTCAAAAAACGCTTGCTTCCAAAATAGGTCGTCCATGATTTCCGATGCATCAATAAGCAAAGACAACATGGCTTTTTGATTGTCAGATAAGTGCGACAAATCTGCTGAAAGATCTACCGGGTGGTAAATGGATAATCTCGACTCGTCAATTAATAGCGATTGCGCTACAGGTTTTGTGTCATCTACCGAAGATGTTGCTGACGTTTCTGTGCTTTTTGTGCAGCCTGACAATAGCAAGATACCTGCTAGTGCCGCTGCAACTGGCGAAAATGCGATACGTGTTGTTGTTTTCATAAGTGTAATTACCGTTGTCGTTGGACGTGCTAAATTTATTATTATTTGGCTATGCTTTTGATTTCATACAAAAGTATGAAAATTATTTACGCAATATAGATAGTGCTTTGTGTCTCGTTGTCTATACTTTGACTAAGTCACTAACCACGCTTGTTTATCAGTATGCGACTACCCGCTAAGGGGTCGGATGTGTTAGTAATTTGCCACCGCTGACGCTTTTTAGTTGGTCGAATCGGTTGAGCTACTATAGTATGGTGGTGGAAATACTAAAAGAAAACAATACGCTTTAATGCCTTATGAATTGCAACGCAAAGTAACGGCGCATATTAAAAGCAAATTAACAATACAAACCTGTCACGTGATCGCATAGCCAACACGATCTGCACTAGGTGGGTAACGATAATTGATAACGGTTTACCGTAATCAGGCCATTGGAATTTTCTAAGGGTAGAAATATGTCTACACAGAACGCGCTCTCAACCATACTGGTTGAAAAGATTAATAACGACACACTTGTACTTCCAACACTTCCCGCTATTGCGCTGAAAGTGCGAAAAGCAGCGGATGATCCAGATATTAACCTTGGCGACATGGGTGATGTGATTGGGCAAGACCCTTCGTTAAGCGCCAGAATGATCAAAATAGCAAACAGTGCTTACATGGGCCGCAGTGTAAAGGTAACGTCAATCAGCCAAGCTGTTACTCGTATTGGGCTTCGTCAGATTAAGAATATCTCTACTGCACTTGCCATGGAGCAGCTATTTGTCTCGAAAAATGATGTGGTTGCCAAGCATCTTCAAAAAGAGTGGGCGAATACAGTAAACATTGTGGCTAACGCTATGGCGGTATTACAGCTTTATATTGCCCGCACTAAAAAGCGTGAGATGAGCATGGATACCATGACGCTTGCAGCACTTGTGCATAATATCGGTGTACTGCCAATTTTGACTGAAGCAGAGAGACACCCAGAAGTATTTGCTACTCCGTCATTTTTGGAAGTAGCTACCGATAAACTTTCAGGGCGTATCGGTGCAAGCATTATGCGCGAATGGGGTTTTGGTGATGCCTTCGTAAATATTGCGAAAAACTGGAAAGACCTAAGCTATATGCCAGAAAGTCTGAGCTACATCGATTTTGTACGTGTAGGCGCGGCAATCTCTGGTGCAATGAACAGCCAGAAAGACGCGGTGCTAAATTTAGCAATGCAGCGCGGCGTTGTAGAGGATATGGGTGAGCTGCACTCTGACGAATTTGAAGAGCTTGCAAGCGCAGCGAAGCAAATCTTCTTATAATCTTCATACGCCTTTAAAAGCCGGCTGCCAGCCGGCTTTTTTGTTTAAGCTCGTTAACTTACGTCTTCTTTTGCATCCGCAACACCCAAAGTAATAGCAACCCAAGTGCTAAACCCCATACAGCAGATGTTATAGAAAACAGGCTGAAGCCAGCAGCTGTACAAAGTAGGGTTAATAAAGCAGGTGCGCGATGTTGTTCTACTTCAACACATTTTACTAATGCGGCTTGTAACGTTCCTAAGAGGGCAAGGCCTGCAAGAAGATGAATAATAATAGCGGGCATCATAATAAATAGACTCACCACAACCGATGCGAGTAATCCCATCAATAAATATCCCACTCCCGCTGCTATCGCTGCTTTGTAGCGTTGGCTTTTGTCTGAGTCGGCTTCTTCGCCCATACACAAAGCCGCAGTTATTGCTGCCAAGTTAAAGGTAAAGCCGCCAAATGGCGCCAACAGTGCTTGGACAACGGCGATTCCAGATAAGATGGGTTTATGGTCTGGTGTAAAACCGTGAGTATGATGGATGGCAATACCGGGCAAGTTTTGCGAAAGCGTAGTGACGATAAATAAAGGGATGGCTAAACCCAGTGTGGCAGATAAGGAAAAGTCAGGTGAGACCCATACCGGAGATGGTAATGTGAAGGTCATATCATTAACCATGTTCGGCTGTAGATAAATACTCGTGGCGATAGAAAGTATGAGTAGGATTAGCATGAGATAGCGTGGAAACAAGCGACTTCCCAACAAATACACCGTAAGAAAACTGGCAACAATGAATGGAGCCTCATTTACATCACTAAAAATAGCCAAACAAATAGGAAGCAAAATACCGGCAAGAAGTGCCGATGAAATAGCGGGTGGAATACGCCCTATTAGCTGTAGCAGCGTTCTACTTTGTGCAGTAATAAGTGACAATAATGCACATATCACAAAAGCGCCAATAGCTTCTGCGAGCGTGTATGCACTTACACTCGTTAGTAGAAATGCTGCGCCGGGGGTTGACCACGCTGTTACTACGGGGAGCTTCGTTAACCATGAAAATGCGATACAAGTTACGCCCATTCCAACACCAAGTGCCAGTAACCAGCTCACTACCATGGCCTCACTAGCGCCAGCACTTCGAGCAAGGTCGATAACGATAACCACTGCGCTGCTATAGCCAACAGTTACTGCGGTAAGGCCCGCGCTTACGTGACTGAGTTTCCACTTGTTCATGTTAATTCCTGTAAAAGAAAGCTTGAGACTTCGCCAACGGGTGGTATTGTGTGCGTTATAGCGCACGATAAGTGAGAATAACATTTGTGCGCTATAGCGCACAAGAGAAATGATTAAATATTTACCGTTAGCGAAGTTCACCATGACATCACGACACCAGAACGAGATTGCAGAGCGTATTGCATCTCATTTGAAAGCATTGCGAAAATCCCGTTCTTTATCGCTTGATAAAACCGCGCAATTAACTGGCGTCTCAAAGGCTATGCTAGGACAAATTGAGCGAGGCGAATCTAGCCCAACAATTGCGACGCTATGGAAAATTGCCACAGGTCTGTCGGCGTCATTTTCATCTTTTATTACACCTTCTGTCGGTGCTACGCCGCATAGTAAGCAGGTTGAAGAGAATCGATTTTCTAACGATCCGAACATGGATGTTAAAACACTGTTTCCTTACGATGCGCTAACGCAATTTGAAGTGTTTTCACTAGTATTAAAGAATAGGCATGAACAGCATTCCACAGCCCATCAAATTGGCGTAACCGAGCGTATTCACGTAACTAAAGGGTGTTTGAGTGTTTTACAAAACGGTGAGTGGACATCGCTTAAAGAAGGCGAGCAGTGTGTTTTGAATGCCGACCAAGCACACGGCTATAAAGACGAAGTAGGTGAAACCCACTTTATAGCTGTAATTCACTATCCAAACGGCACAGAAACGGTAGCGTAAAAACGTTAAGTGGCGGTGATGAACTGGTGCAGCGGGGAACTGGTATAGCGCTGAAGTGTCCAATACTATTAATCAGCGGACAAAGCCAGCTTTATGCGACTGACCATGCCCGAGGTGTATTGTTCAGTTAGAGTGCCGTGTCGTTCAGGTTTAACGTATCTCTTAAGAAGTTTAGTAACGTGGTAATCTCCGCCGACATTAGCGCGAACTCCGCATCTAGACGTGCTTCTACTTGATCCTTTGGCACATCATCCATCTCTTCTTTAACGCGATCAGTAAACTTAATACGTTTAACTGCACCATCTTCACACATAATTGCAGTCAGCGTATCGGCATACTCAAACGCCACCTTCTGAACAAGCTTTCCTGCATCTAAGTGAATACTAATTTCTTCGCTGTCTAAAGGCTGGTTTTTACAGCGAATAACACTTCCTGTGTCGTCGCTCGATTTAAACTCGGCTTCTTCAAGTAACGAAATGCTTTCTGGTGTTGCATCGGTTAACCAATGCGTAAGCTCGCTTTGAAGGCTTCGTCTTGCCAGCGGAACGACCGGCAGCGAACCTATGGCTTTTCTTACCATGGCAAGGAAAGCTTCTGCTTTGCCGTCTGAAGAGGCGTCAACAACAACTAAATTGTCATTAAGTGAAATGTATCCATGTGTGTAGCTATTTTTAGTGAATGCTTGAGGAAGCAAGCGCGTTTGAATTTCTTGTTTTAAATCGGCTTTGGCTTTTTTACCCACAGGTGAGCCAGTTTCCATTTCTATTTTGGCTACCATTTCATCCAATTCAGCATTCACAACAGCACTTGGCAGAATTTTTTCCTGCTTTTTAAGCGTGATCCAATAGCGCTGCTGCACAACATGAAACATCGTGCCTTGTTTACCTGCTTGTGAAAACGGAGATGCAAAACCCATGGTTGCTAAATCTTGGCTACCACATGGACGAAATGCATGCTCGTTTAACATGCGTTCTAGGTCATTGTCGTCTAATGATAGAGGCTGGGTGAGTTGATAGGCTTTAACGTTTTTAAACCACATAGGTAAGCTGTCTCTTTGTAAAAGTGGGGCGCAAGCGTACCAACGTACGCTTAGCCGTGCAATTGAAAACGGGGTTTTTAATTGGATGTAAGTGAGTGTTTACGCGTTTCTCGCGGGGAAGCGGATAGTATATTGAAGACCTTCACCAACCGTGCTTTGCGCTTCAATTTGACCACTTAGTGTCTGTGTTACCAAGTTGTACATAATATGCGTGCCAAGACCGCTGCCGCCTTCGCCGCGCTTAGTTGTGTAGAAAGCATCAAACAACTTGTCTAACTCGCTCTCAGACAACCCTCTGCCATTATCGGTGTAGTGAATGACAACGTCTTTATTTTCCTTACTTACATTAAGGGTAATTGCACCGGCATTTTGGTTCTCGAAACCATGGGTAAGTGAATTGACTACCATGTTTGTCACAATCTGAGCAATAGCGCCTGGCGCACAGCTAACAATTAAGTTGTCGGGGCAATTGACTTCAATAGTGTGCTCGGTGTGTTTGAAGCTAGGTTTGAGCGACTGAATAATCTCTTGAATGTAGTCGCCGAGCACAAACTCTCGTTCAGTTTGGCTGGTTTGATCTACCGCTACTTGCTTAAAGCTGGCGATAAGATCAGATGCGCGTTCTAAGTTGCTAAGCAACAAAAGTGCAGTTTGCTCTGCTTCATCGATAAAGCTCGCCATATTTTTACTGGTCAAACTTTTATCTTCAAAGTCGGTTTTTAGGTTGTTTAACCGCTCTTGCAAGAAGCTTGCGGCAGTCACACTTACACCAAGTGGTGTATTTACATCGTGCGCAATACCCGCTACTAAACCACCTAATGACGCCATGCGCTCACTTTCCACTAGCTGCTCTTGCGCCTGATTTAATGTATCCATCGAGTTCGCAAGCTCTTCGTTTCGCTTACGCAATTCTGCTTCAATGTATTGACGGTTTTCGTTCTCTTGGCGAAGCTCACGCTGGTGGGCGATAAGTTCGTCTTTTTGCTGCTCCAAATCCAGCATTATTTGAGAAAGCGACGCCGTTTTCTTAGCTACTTCTTGCTCAAGAATAAGGTTTTGGTCGTCGAGTTTTTTATTCGCAACCGTAAGCTCGTCTTGCGCGCCTTTTAATTTATCGTTCGAGAAGATCAAGTCATCGATAACGTGGTTATATGACTCTTTTAACTGAAGTAATTCGTTATCTTCATCCAGCTCAATGGTCAGTTTGCTCTCTTCTGGGTGATGAGGGTCAAAATTACCCATTTGCTCGGTCATCGTTTGGAGCGGTTCAGACAGCATGGTTTTAAATGCGGTCATAAACAAAAAGACGAGAAAGGTTGTTTTTACCAGTGCGTTGCCAATTAGAAAGAACACGCCGACTTCAATACGACTAAAAATCGTATCGAAACTAGAGTAAAGGGTTACGTCACCAACGGTAGATTCACGGCCTGAAAATTTGAACACAAGTGGAAAGCTATAACTGAAAACGCCACCCGGGTGGTCTTCAATAAGTTCTCTATCGATGGGAGTAGAGGAGCGCTGAATGCGAATACCATATTCGGCAATATAGTTTCCGTTTTCGCCTCTAACTTGGAGCCCTTCTACAATAGGTAACGACATTAATCCTTCTGCAATGGCCCTTACCTGATCGTTATTAAGCTCCCACAACGCACGTGTAAGGCTTGATGAAAAGGTATTTTTAAGCGTTTGAAGCTCACCTTCAACGTGATTCTTTGTACTTAAATATTCAGTGAAAATTTGACCAACGGTAACAATCAGCGTGAGTGTGAAATACACTGAAAGCACTCTTGCTAATAGTTTCCTTGATAACCCTGTCTTTACCGCAGCCATCGATAAACATACCCCTGTTATACATCGACACTCTTCTTCTAACCTCCAAGAATATGCGTAAATGTATGAATAAACAAGCCAATGCGATTAAACTTTAGACATGGCGCATATAGATTAGGACTGTTTTAAATTTGTCCAAAACTTGACACATTTGTGTAATGCATTTAATAAAACTGTCACAGACCGGGTGAATAATAACGGCGTTTTAACATGATCAGGAAAATATCGATGTCTCGTACAGTTTTGGTGGTTGAGGATGAAGCGCCTATTCGTGAAATGCTAAAGTTCGTGCTTGAGCAGTCTGGCTTTAATATAATTGAAGCCGAAGATTTCGATATCGCACAGGAAAAGATTTGCGAACCTTACCCAGATTTGATTTTGCTAGATTGGATGCTGCCAGGTGGCAGTGGTGTACAGCTTGCAAAAAGTCTTAAGCAGCATGAGTTTACAAGGGATATACCTGTAATCATGTTAACAGCTCGAGGCGAAGAAGAAGATAAAATTCGCGGTCTTGACGCTGGCGCAGATGACTATGTAACCAAGCCATTCTCGCCTAAAGAGTTGGTGGCACGTATTAAAGCAGTGATGCGCCGTGTAACGCCAACATCAAACGAAGAACCTATTGAATTTAACGGGTTGAAGCTTGAGCCGGTATCGCATCGCGTGATGGCCAATGATGAGCCACTTGATATGGGGCCAACGGAATTTAAATTGCTTCATTTCTTTATGACGCACCCAGAGCGTGTTTATAGTAGAGAACTTTTGCTTGATAACGTATGGGGAACAAACGTTTACGTAGAAGATAGAACCGTTGATGTGCATATTCGACGTCTACGCAAAGCTATCTCTCGTAATGGTCATGATGCTATGATTCAAACCGTGCGCGGAGCGGGCTATCGTTTCTCAACAAAACTATAAAATATAGAAAGCGTCTATTCATACGACGCTTTCTTTACCTTTTTGCAACAAATAAGAGTTAATTCATGTATTACCCATTCTCTTGGTTGAGAAGCTGTTTACGCCTAGCGCTTTTCCTTGTGGTATTCGCGCTGGTGGGGTGGTACGTGGACGATATGCTCTTTGCTGTAGCAGTGGGTGCCACTTTGCTGCTTATTTTCAATTACTGGCACGTTTACAAGCTTAACCGTTGGCTGTGGCACAGTAGAAAGATGTCGCCACCAACGGTGCGCGGTGTGTGGGAACACATATACGAAGGTATTTACTATCTTCAGCGCCGCAACAGAAACAAGCGTAAAGAACTTGGTGAATTGGTTAAGCGCTTTCGAGAAGGCTCAGAGGCTCTGCCCGACGCCGCGGTAGTGGTTGACTCGAAAGCCTGTATTATTTGGTGCAATAGGCTTGCTCGCTTAGACTTGGGGCTAAAGTGGCCACAAGATTCGGGACGTAGAATAGACAACTTATTACGTCATCCTGAGTTTATTCAGTACTTTCATGATGGAAATTATAAATATCCTATCGAAGTACCGTCGCCAACCAATCCGAATAAAACCTTCGAATACCGAATAATGCCTTATGGCGAAGACCATTTATTGCTGATTGCCCGTGATGTAACACGCGTGTCGCAGCTAGAAGAAATGCGTAAAGATTTCGTTGCCAACGTATCCCATGAGCTTCGAACACCGCTTACCGTAATAAACGGCTATCTTGAAATTTTACCCGTTGATGAATCTGCCGACCCGTTCATGCAAAAAGCGATGAAAGAAATGTCGTCGCAAACGCATAGAATGCAGAACTTAATTGAAGATTTGCTCGTGCTATCAAGAATTGAAGCGAGTTCTGAGCGCATTTACGAAAACGTAGTGAATATGCCTGCAGTGCTTGGCCAGATTGAACGCGAAGCACAAGCGCTCAACAAAGAAAAGCAACATACTATTCGCTTTCATATCGACCCTGAGCTTTATGTATTTGGCGTAGAAACAGAGTTAAGAAGCGCCTGCTCTAACTTGGTGTTTAATGCCGTACATTACACACCGTCTGGCGGTGAAATAAATGTTTATTGGCGGCGTAGCGAAACCGGTGTGCATTTTGATGTTGTAGATAACGGTGACGGTATAGAGCCGAATCACCTGAACCGCTTAACTGAGCGCTTTTATCGCGTTGATAAGGCTCGCTCAAGAAAAACCGGCGGTTCAGGCTTAGGGCTTTCTATTGTAAAACATGTTTTGAGCCATCATAACTCGCGACTAGATATTTCAAGCGTAGTGGGAGAGGGGAGTACCTTCGCCTTTGTTCTTGATAATGAGCTTATCGCTGAACAGCTGTAATGAAGAGGTAGAGTAATGACGCTGTATAAACATTGCCATTCATACATTCTTTTCATAGCGCTACTGTTTTGTTTATCTCCTACTGCAAAAGCGCAACAGACGCCAAACATTAACACTGAATATGAACAGCAGCAGAATGCGCAGGCAAGCCGCACTTATCGTGTTCCGTCTTATTCTCGTATGCCGGGCGTTGCTGGCAAAATATCTTCCGTGGGTTCAGACACCCTAGCGAATTTAATGACGTTCTGGTCTCAAGAATTTAAAACCCTTTACCCTCAAGTAGGGTTTCAAATACAGGCGTCGGGCTCTTCTACGGCGCCTCCTGCACTTATTGAAGGCACTGCAACGATAGGCCCGATGAGCCGTGAGTTAAAGCCCAGTGAAATACGAGATTTTACCCGTGTGCACGGTTACCCACCCACCGTACTGAAAGTAGCTATGGATGCCATTGCAATATTTGTTGATAGACGAAACCCGATATCGGGTATGACACTTCAACAAGTTGATGCGGTCTTCTCTCAAACACAATATTGTGGCAGCGATACCAGAATAGAGCAGTGGTCTCAGCTTGGTGTTGATGAGGTGGGCTATCGTAGCCCTATTAGAACTTATGGCCGAAACTCAGTGTCGGGTACGTACGGGTTATTTAAGATAATGGCCTTGTGCGATGGCGACTTTAAAAATACGGTGAATGAGCAGCCCGGCTCAGCGTCGGTTGTGTTGTCTGTGGCTAGTGGTACTGGCGCCATCGGCTATGCCGCATACGGTTATAAAACGGCGGGGGTACGCGCTGTACCGCTAGGTGAAACGCTAGATTCACTTATTCCGTTGTCTATTGAAACCGTAAGAAACGAGAGCTATCCCTTTGCGCGCTTTCTTTACTTGGTTATTAATAAAAAGCCTGGCGAACCTCTGCCTACCTTAGAAAGAGAGTTCTTGCGGTTTATCTTGTCAAAAGAGGGGCAGGCGCAGGTAATTCGCGATGGTTATTTCCCGATTCGAGAAGATGTATTGCTTCGTCAACGCAGGTTGCTAGAGTGATCGCGAAAGCGCAGAGTTTGGCTGTATAAATACAGAAACTGTGAATATAACGACTTATAAGTGGGTGTAATTGTATGAGCAGTATGCCAGCAGAATGGAAGCAATGGGTAATTAAAGCCCTGTTAGGCGGCACCAGCGCAAATAATATAGCAGCCATACTTGATGAGAATGGCTTTGCACCCGCACTTATTCAATCGGTGTTGGGAGGAAACCTTCCTGCCGATTATGCGTTTTCACAACCTACTCAGTTTTATAACGGCCTCGCACATAGCGCAATAACGCAAAACCCCGATGCCATGCCGCTAGGCAATATTAACGAGATACAGCTTTACAGCATCAATAATTTCTTAAGCGAAAAAGAGTGCGACGAAATAGTGTCGCTTACCAAGAATAAGCTAAAGCCCTCAACCATTGCAGGCGCAAAAAGTGCTGACAATATACGAACCAGTTCTACCTGTGAGCTAGCTTTTCTGAATAATCCATTAGTAGAGGCAGTAGATAAGCGTATTGTAAATGCGCTTAAACTGGGCGTGGGCGAACGTGAAGTTATTCAAGCGCAGCATTACAATGAAGGCGAGTATTACAAGCCTCACTACGACTTTTTCCCTCCTGGTAGTGAACAATACAAAACCCATTGTGCTAGTCGAGGACAGCGCACCTGGACATGTATGCTTTATTTAAACAACGTTGAAGCTGGTGGCGATACGCGCTTTACTAAGCTCGGTTTAGCAGTAAGTCCTGAAAAAGGAAAAGCACTGTTTTGGAATAACCTAATGCCTAACGGTGAACCCAATACCAACACAATTCACTTTGCAGAGCCTGTACGAAAAGGTCACAAAACTGTCATAACCAAGTGGTTTCGTGACAAAAACAGCTAGCGTGCTCAACATGTTTAGACAATTATTCCATTTTTTGTATTTTTAATTGTTTGAAAAATAAACTAATTTGTTGCAATGCTAACACGCAGAAAAAAGTTCAAATAAAATCTCAAAGAATTTTATTCTGTAACAAAAATGTCACCGTCATCCTTTACTCTCTAGCCAATCAAAAATTCCGTATTAATGATATCTGGAGAATTCGATGGAAATTCGTAACATATTCAAGGTTAGTGCAATTACAACAGCACTTGTGCTAGCCGGTTGTGGTGGCGACATTAACATTAACGAAGGTGATGAAGTTGTAGCAGCGCCTACTACACCTACAACGCCAACTACACCTACTACTCCAACAACGCCTGACGTTGATACTCCTTTCTCTCTAGGTCTTGCTACTGACGTCTCTAGCGAGTTCGCTGGAACAATTACTGACAAGCCTGTTTATCGTCTAGATGCAGACCTTACAGTTACTCAAGACATGACGTTGACTAACAACGCTCACTGGATTGTAAAAGGTCGCACAGCCGTTGGTAACGACAACGCAGACGCTTCTGTTCTAACCATCGAAGAAGGTACAACTATATTTGGTGAAGACGGAAACGATTTCTTAGTAGTGCGTCGTGGTTCACAAATTGAAGCTTCTGGTACAGTATCTGCGCCAATCGTGATGACATCTGTACAAGACGTTACGGGTGAAGAAACTGATATCGGTCAGTGGGGTGGTGTTGTACTTCTAGGTAACGCACCTACTAACCTTTGTAATACAGGTGATGACAACGAAACGTCTGACGAAGAGCTAGCTAACTGTGGTGTTGCTGCAGAAGGTGATGCGGGTCTTTACGGTGGTAACAACCCTGAAGATAACTCTGGTACGCTTGAGTACGTAGTTGTTAAGCACGCGGGTAAAGCACTAGCGTCTGGTGACGAACTAAACGGTATTTCTTTTGCAGGTATCGGTTCAGGTACTACTGTAAACCACATTCAGGTTCACCAAAACCTAGACGACGGTATCGAGTTCTTCGGTGGTACGGTTAATGTTAACAATGTAGTACTTACTGATATCGGTGATGACTCTCTTGATTGGTCTTTCGGTTGGACGGGTAGCGCAACTAACGTTTACATCCAGCAGTCTGCTGAAGGTGGTGACAACGCCATCGAAGCTGATAACAACGAAGACAACCCAGCTTGGTTACCACTAACTAAGCCAACTATTTCTAACGTAACTATTGTTAGCGCTGACGGCACTAACGGCGTGCGTCTACGTAACGGTACCGCTGGCGTACTTTCAAATGTACTTGTAACGGGTTCAGCACTAGCAACTAACTGTCTGCGCGTAAATGGCGAAGAGTCAATTGCAAACGCAGAGTCTGGTGAGCTTGCAATTACTGATTCAATCGTTGCGTGTGAAACGCCTTCAAATAACTTCGGTTCTGACACTATCAACGGTGGTACAACGCAGGCATGGTTCGAAGGTCAAGACGGCAACAGCGTACTTACTCCATCTGCACTTCTTCTTGAAGACAATGGCTACTTCCCAACTGCAGCTTCTCCACTTGCGCTAGGTGGCGGTGAGTTTATTGGTGCATTCGACCCGAATGGCGAGGACTGGACAATTGGTTGGACTGTTGGCGTTAACGGTGGTTTCCCAACTGACGTTCAAAACGCATTCGAACAAGGTCTAGCAACAGACGTATCTGCAGACTTCCCTGACCTAGATAAGCCTGTTTACGAAGTAGCGGCTGACACAACGTTCACAGCTGACGTAACTTTCACAAACAATGCACACTGGTTAATTAAAGGCCGTACTGCGGTTGGTAACGACAACGCAGACAGCGCAACGCTATTCATCGAGCAAGGTACTACTGTATTCGGTGAGCAAGGTGATGACTTCCTAGTAGTTCGTCGTGGCTCAATGATTGAAGCTAACGGTACGGCTAACGCGCCAATTACTTTCACTTCGGTACAAGATTTAACAGGTGAAGAAACAGATATCGGCCAGTGGGGTGGTATCGTGCTTCTTGGTAACGCACCAAGCAACCTTTGTAACACGGGTGATGATGCTGATGCGTCTGAAGCTGAACTTGTAGCATGTGGTATTGCAGCAGAAGGTGATGCAGGTCTTTACGGCGGCAACAACCCTGAAGATAACACGGGTTCACTACGCTATGTTGTTGTTAAACACGCGGGGCGTGCACTAGCAGCGGGCGACGAACTAAACGGTATTTCATTTGCTGGTATCGGTTCAGGTACAAAAGTTGAGTACATCCAAGTTCACCAAAACCTTGATGACGGTATCGAGTTCTTCGGTGGTACAGTTAGCGTACGTAACGTTGTACTTACTGACATTGGTGATGATTCTCTAGATTGGTCTTTCGGTTGGACTGGTAACGCACAAAACGTTTACATCCAGCAATCAGCTGCAGGTGGCGACAACGCTATCGAAGCTGACAACAATGAAGACAACCCGGCTTGGACTCCGCTTACTAAGCCAACTATCTCTAACGTAACTATCGTTGGCGCAACAGGTACTAACGGTGTTCGTCTACGTAACGGTACTGCGGGCAACGTTCGCAACCTAGTGGTTACTGGTGGCGAAGGTTACTCTAACTGCCTACGTGTTAACGGTAACGAGTCAATTGCAAACGCAGAATCTGGTGAGCTTTCAGTAGAGCACTCGGTTGTAGCATGTGAAACTGACGCTAACTTCGGTTCAGACGCTATCGGTAATGGTACTACGCAAACATGGTTTGAAGGTCAAGACGGCAACAGCACGCTAGCAGCTGGCGCACTTATGCTTTCTACTGACGGCTTCACGCCTCGCTCTGGTTCTCCGCTTCTAGGTAACGGCGTAGATGTATCTGAAGAAAACGACTTCTTCACAGCAACAGACTACATTGGTGCGTTCGACGGCGACAACAACTGGATGGAAGGTTGGACTGTAGCAGTTAACGATTCAATTCCAGCTGAAGTCACTAACGCATTTGCTCAAAACCTAGCAACTGACGTATCAGCGAGCTTCCCAACTATCACAGACAAGCCGGTATATCAGCTTGCTGCTGATACCGTGTTCACGTCTGACGTGTCGCTAACTAACGATGCTCACTGGTTAATCAAAGGCCGTACAGCAGTAGGTAACGACAATGCAGATAGCGCAACTCTTTATGTACAGCGCGGTACTACAGTATTCGGTGAAGACGGTAACGACTTCCTGGTAGTACGTCGTGGCTCACAAATTGAAGCTAACGGTTCTGCAACACTGCCTATCACCTTCACGTCTGTACAAGACATGACAGGTGAAGAAACTGATATCGGTCAGTGGGGTGGTTTGGTTATCCTAGGTAACGCACCTACTAACCTGTGTAACACGGGTGACGACAACGATACATCTGAAGAAGAACTTGCTAACTGTGGTGTTGCTGCAGAAGGTGACGCAGGTCTTTACGGCGGTGCAGACGAAGATGACAGCTCAGGTACACTTCGCTACGTAATCGTTAAGCACGCTGGTAAAGCACTAGCTGCTGGTGATGAACTAAACGGTATCTCATTTGCCGGTGTGGGTCGCGGTACTGAAGTTGACTTCATCCAAGTTCACGAAAACCTAGACGACGGTGTTGAGTTCTTCGGCGGTACAGTAAACGTAAGCCACGTTGTACTAACTGCTATTGGTGATGACTCACTAGACTGGTCTTTCGGTTGGACAGGTAAAGCGCAGTACGTTGCTATTAAACAAAGTGCAGCGGGCGGCGACAACGCGTTTGAAGCTGACAACAATGAAGATAACCCTTCATGGACGCCACTAACTACGCCTACTGTGTCTAACGTAACTATCATTGGCGCAACAGGTACTAACGGTGTACGTCTACGTAACGGTACTGCGGGTGTTATTAAAAACCTAGTAGTAACTGGCGGCGCTGACTACAGCAACTGTCTACGTGTAAACGGCAACGAGTCTATCGCAAATGCTGAAGGTGGTTCACTAACAGTAACTCACTCAACAGTAGCGTGTTCTGCAGCTAGCCCATTCGGCTCTGACACTATCGACGGCGGCACTACACAAGCGTGGTTCGAAGGCCAAGACGGTAACAGCGTACTAGCAAACACAGACGCACTAGGTCTAGATGCTTCAGGCTACGCGCCAAGCAGCGACTCTGTGCTACTAGGCTCTGGTTTTGATGCGTCTACACTTGATGCATTCTTCGATAGCACTGACTACCAAGGTGCATTCGACGGTGAGTCTGATTGGACACTGGGTTGGGTAACGGTTGGTCTACAAGACTAATCACCTTTGCTAATAATGCAGAAGCTAAGGCGTGTTTACGCCTTAGCTTTTGTGTAAGCAGCTACCTGATTACAGTTCCTTAGGAGTTTCATAATGAAAAATAATCAAATGTCAGCGTTCAAAGTGGGTGGACTTTCGTTGGCTATCGCGTCAATTCTTGGAGCAAGTGCGTTACCGCTTTCTGCGTTTGCACAGCAATCAGAAGACGAAGTAATCGAAGAAGTTGTCGCTACAGGAACGCGATTAAAAGGTACAGCTACAGCGGTACTACAAGAGCGTCAAAACCAGGCTTTCGTAGCCGATATCTTAGGCGCAGAACAAATTTCTAGAACCGGTGACGGCGACGCTGCTGCGGCGCTTCGACGTGTTACCGGTTTGACCTTGGTTGACGGTAAATTTATTTACGTACGTGGTTTGGGTGAGCGTTACTCAAGCACGCAGTTAAACGGCATGACAGTACCGAGCCCAGATCCAACGCGCTCGGTTGTTCCTCTTGATTTGTT
>ENA-OWNT01001742-OWNT01001742.1-seawater-metagenome-genome-assembly--contig:-NODE-1742-length-25706-cov-4.310898_pt1 | contig 25706 bp, 20 predicted proteins | sample MGYA00238136_ERZ651165 | MGnify/ENA primary metagenome ERZ651165 (study PRJEB26861, sample SAMN08777766) | seawater metagenome | isolation source: coastal seawater | place: USA: Florida | collected...
TATGGTGACCGCAACTATTAATGCTAACCCCACCAAAACCGTCCGCGCAACGACTTGGTAGAAACCAACGCAGATTTTGCGACCTCGAGTTGTGCACTCGCAAGGCAAAGGCTTGGGGTTTGATTTTCGGAAGCAGGGAATAATGTCCTGGTCCACATAAATTGACATCTCAATTCAGAAGGGAAACGAGCTGCTGGCAAGTGAAGATGTCAAGCACAATACCTCAAATGCTTGTGCTATTGGACTGAACCCGAGCGCAAATTTCGTGTACGTGCTCGCTAGTAATAACCACGTCACAACGAGGGAGACCCATCCCGCAGGGAGAGCCTGTGTGATCTAGACACAGCGGAACCAATCAGTGTCGAGCATACACACGCGCGCGGCATGATGTCCTTTGATGCCATACCTGTTCCGGAGCACTAATGCCCAGCCACAAGTACCCCACGATTGCCAGAAAAACATAGAGCGCGGTGACCACGATGAATGTCTACAATGCAGTTGGACGCTAGTGTGAGCACAAAAAAGTGACGTCACGGAACAGTCACCAAGTCGATTACCCAGTTCATAACTTTGGGTCCATCTTTTGTTCGTTTCATTGCGTAAAGGATTTCTGGAAAGACGGAATGTCCAGCGAAGCAGAACATCAACAATCCTGCGGTGCAAAGAAAGTGTGTTCGACAAAAAGAAAGTCAAGGCCGTGGCGGAGCGCTGATCCTGGGATGACGCTGAGGCAGCGAAGGAGGTTCGTACCCAAGGACATTGGTAAATTGTCCCGAATAAGGCCCTCCGTGAGGTTGAGTGATTCTGCAACAGAAAGACAGCTCAGAAAGTGTCCATGACTAATAATGACGAAAGGTGTGGCAAAACGAACGGGGATCAGGATGCTCGACATTGGTACAGTTTGACCCTCCGTCGCAATCACCCAAGAAGCTGTACGCGACGATTGACACCACGAGGCTGATGCTGGACATGACTCCCAGAAAAGAGAACCACGAGAGCAGAGCCATTGATCGCAGCCAACATAGTGGCAACAGAATCTATACCCATAGTGGGAAGAGATGGTGTGAGGATAAATGGAAACCGTTGTGGTTCATCGTGAGGACAGCAACTTACGGCAGACGAAATGTACATAAAATCAAGTACATCTAAACCGACATTCGGAAGTACGATAATAAGGTTGGTACCCTACGACAGGAGACCCGGAACCAAAACAGATGACTAAGGTTCGTCAAATCGGCAGCGCAATCCGAACATGCCACTTACGAGTAGGATGATGAACAAAACGAGGGCGCTGAACAACTCCCCGTACAGAACGACTCCGACAAGTCGTCGTCCACACTTTCCAAACGCCAGTTCTCCCATGTCAGGGTAGGAAGGACACTCTACTACGTACAGCGCCTGCATTCGATGACACAATGGGTGTCAAATATGAAGAGGGCAGAAAATGGACACTAAAACAACGAAGCAGCGTACGTCGTCTATGTCGGCCACTTGTGAAGATAAGTGCTGCGTCTCGGAGTCTCCTTTGAAAGTGGAGTCCTCCTTCTCTCGCAGGTATGGAGGAAAACTCCCAAGTTGGAGGTCCCACAACAGTTTTCCTGCAATTGCGCACTCAATATGAGAAAGTGCCAGTCAAGAATTCATTCATGTACACCGTACCTGTGTAGTTGGTGACGACTCCGAGTATGGCGAGCAACATTACGGCTGTCCAACCGCCTTCAGATATGGCAAAGGGCACCGTGAGCATTCCCACTCCAAGAAGCACATTTATGGAGTTGAAAAGTGTTTGAAGAGTGGACGCTTGACCCTGCAAGCACCGTGCAACATGTCAGCTATTGCGTGCGAACAAACAATACAAGTCCATTGTCAGCATACCGCTACAACGACAACCGCGGCCTCTTCAAAATCCCGGTCGATACTGGCCGTCCTCCCAAATTCGCTGTGAAAAGACCCTGTATCGCTAAGCCCGTCACCGACGCGCTCATTGGGTCTCTGCCGAACCGCTTCTTCCTCCCAGTCGGGATCACCTATGGTGTTCACTTTCTTGAGAGGGGGCCAGAATGCCCAAGGTTTCGACTCGAAACTCTTGCTGAGACTCGACCCAGACTCGAAACTTTTAGGAACGCTTCCCCAGCCGCTTCCGTGCCTTGGCGCGCCATCGGTACCCACTGAAGACGGCCCGTTCATGGCCGGCTTTGTTGGTGCCGAGTGCCCATTCAAACCATATGATGGGACTTTTAAAAAAGCAGGCGGCGAGCAACCCACGTCGACTGTGGTGGCTCGTATTTTTCTAGGCTTCGATCTTGAACGCTGCAGCGAACCGACATATTTTTCCATGTTACTCTCAGCACCATGAGACGAACTCATCAACGGCGTACGTGTCGTCTGAGTGGCATTGAGAGACATGGCGTTGGGACGTCAATGGTTGCCACAACCACAAATGCGCCCAACAGGATGCTCAACGCAAAATGTGAAACACCTCCTTCTGTGCGGGACGGACAAAGTCGCGACCGAGACACTTCTTCTTTATTGTCGAGCTTATATTTCCATAAAAGAAGATTTCACCTTCCCATTGCATTGGCGCTGCTTTCCTTTCACGTTCACTGCTTTTTGATGCAGCTCCTTTGACGCGGCCTCGCCACTACGCTCACGCCTTGCCGGAACTTTCAAATCCCGCCAAATGCCACGTCATCGCCTCATCTGACATCACCCCCGTCTGAGTTCGCCACACAATCATCTCTCTTCCACCACCCACACGCCAGAACCAGACCCAGAGTCAGTGCACTGCTATCATGAGTGCAAGCGTATGAGCGTCCAAAGTTGACAGGACACAAGAACACACGACAGCGCCGGCAGCTCGACAACAACGTGCTGGATTGGGTTGATTTGGGCGTTCCCAGTTCAATTTGCACATGCCGGCTGGCCACTGACTTCCTTCCTGTGACAACGAACTAAGTTGGCCACCACCACCGGCTGGCTGACTCACCAATCATGACATACATCGTGACATCATGGCATACATACATCAGCCAGGCGGTCATCGGCCAGTCAGTCAGTCACTCATTCACTGTGAACTGTGAAACGTGAAACCCCGCCGGAAAAAAGAATTCCAGCATAAAGGACTCTGAGCGACTCTACGGATGACGCAGCTGATGATGATGCTAAGGTAAGGGGACTTTGAACGACTGTTGGAGAAAGTGAGTTGAGTGAGTGAGTGGGTGAGTGAGTGAGTGAGTGTGGGAGTGTGGGACAGAGATTGGTTGTTGGTTGTTGGATTTTGGATTTTTCGATTTTCGATTTTTCGATTTTTCGATTTTTATGATTTTTATGATTTTTAGATTTTATCAATTTCTATCTCGGGAACACAGTTGACAGTTGACAGTTTTCAGTTTTAGCTGCTCACTAATTTCTTCGTGGAATGCCGCAGGCGCTAAATTCCGAAATCCCTATACAGTAATCCTAAATCCTAAATCCTAAACACCAAACAACCCGAACATCCCAAAAATAAAAAATCCCAAAACTCAAAATTCCAAAAACTCAAAATCCCAATCCCAAACTCAAAAAAATAATCTCCAATGAATGCTCCGCCGCCTTTTCCCACTCTTTCTCTCCCATTCGAACGAACCAACCAACCAACCAACCAACGAACAATAGTAAACAGCCTGTATAGGTCGGAACTGTCGCTGTGTCTGTCCGTTTCGCTTTGCTTCGCTTCGTTGTGGCGTGTCATGATGCCAGACGCCCCGCGGTCGCCACTCACATAACGCCACAAACGGCCTCGCAGACAGTGACACAGAAACACTGTCGCCGACGTTGCTACGTTGTCGTCACCAGCGAAGAAACAACAGAGCAACCGAATAATTCGAGCCAGAACAACAGAGCAACCGAGTAATTCGAGGTCACAATGCTCCAGCAAAGGATGTGCAGGCAGCGAGTGCGAAGTGTTTGTTTGTGTTGGGACGGGGGAGGTTCCATGACGGCAAGGATGAAGACTGGCGGTTGCGGTGACAGGAACCATGCTGGCGAAACGGACAACAACGGTAAACGGAAGCGGCTTGTTCCTGGTTCGTTGAAAACTCGCAAACTTTTTTCGACTGTTTACGCTGGAAAGAGGTAGACCCTCTTGCGCATGCTAATGTGATCCAGAATGTGCTGAGGAGTTTCTCTCATCGCCATGTCTCGAAATGAAGTGCGGTCGTGGCGGCAGCTTGGTCGACAAGCAGAGACTGCTGTCGGCGGAGACGGCACCGTGGAATCGACACAAGTACAATCATGGAAAGGGTTCTCAGATTCCAGCTCCAAGACACCAGGCTTGGCCAATGACAAAAATGTTGACTCAAAACAAGTTCGATCGTGGCAAAGTTTTGCTGGAGGCACGAAGGCCTCAAGTTGGCTGGATGACTCGCCGCGACGACCAGCAGCGGCAAGCGACAGTGGCTCCGCAGCAAGCGATGCAGGGACAAAAACGTCTCTTTTGCTCGTCGCGCAACGCCGTAGGCGTTCATTGAATCGGGCCAACAGTACTGTTGAGGTTCGTGGCAATAAATGTTGCCGCACTCCAACGCGGTTTTTGTTCGGGACTGCACCGGATGGTGCACGGTGGGTGGCAGGGACGAATTGCTTGTTCAAGTATGTCGACGCGACTCTGCGTGGGATTGGGCAGGTGTATCTCACAAACAACCCGTGGTCGGGTCTGTTATACCTTATTGCCGTGACGATTGGTGAACCCATATTAGGAGCCGCGTGTCTTGTTGGGGCATTGATGTCGACTGCCACCGCCATGTGGGCGGGGCTTGATGGCGGTGCCATCGCGTCCGGACTTTTCGGCTACAATGGATGTTTAACCGGAATCGCGTTGGCCCTCTTTCATTGGCCAGCGACTGGTCCATATTTGTGGTACCAGTTCCTGGTGGTGTTGGCAATACTGCTGATGTCTGCGCTGTCGACTTTCGTGACAGCTTCTGTCGGAGCTGCGTTGGTCACCAACTTCAACATTGTGCCCCTCACGTTTCCATTTCAAGTCGTCACTTGGACATGGCTCCTGGTGGCACAGAGCAGCACAAACTTTCCACTAGGCGTCCGCGCGGGAACTCCTACATTGCAATTGTATGAGCTGGAACCAGTCGACGTGAATGCAACAACGTAAGTGATGATGGCTGACTTGCAAGGCTGTTAGCGCAATATTGTGATGGTCATTGTGATGTGTGCCCAATTTATTAATTAGGTATGACAGCATCACTTCTTCTCTGGCAATATTCACGGGCATTGCCGAAACCTTTCTTTGTGACAAGTGGTACTCTGGTATAGTTATGTTGGTTGGCATTGCCGTGTGTTCTCCGATATCCGGTGCCATGGCCTTGCTCGGTTCTGGTATTGCTGTCGCCTTGGCGATAGGCCTAGGAATTGACTCAAACTATATTGACGCGGGGTTGGCCGGATTTAACCCCGCCCTGGTTGCCATTAGCGTCGGCGGCTTTTTTTTCGTCTTCAACAATGCTCGGGTTTTCATGCTAGCTGTTGCTGGGGCTATCTCCGGAACGTTGGCGACCATTGCGTTGGGCAATGTATTTAGTGTGTTCGGTCTGTCACCATTGACATTTCCGTTCACAGTGACCGTTTGGCTGTTTTGCTTGCTTATGGGAAGCATGCCCAACGTCATGCCAGTTGCAATCCCAGCACTGAGTACCCCGGAAGATCATTTGAAACGAGTGGTGCTCTCAAAACGCATTGTGAAACGCTTTGCTGCTCTAGTTCGGTTTTCGGATCACTTTGCGATATTCAAAAATGGCTCCCACGCACCTCGTCCAGAAGACCTGCAGAGGATCGAACGCCATTTTCTGCCGATCATTCTTTGCTCGGCCGCTCAACGCAAAGACTTGGCCTCTCTGCGAGACATCGTAGCAAGTGGCGGCGATGTCAATGCTGCGGACTACGACGGGCGAACCGCTCTTCACGTCGCCTGCGCACAGGGGCAACTGGCCGTCGTGAAGTACTTGTTGTCGCGAACTAAGGTGAAAGTTAATTGTGTCGACAAGCAGGGGAGGACGCCGCTTTACGACGCTATTCTCGGCCTTCACGCCGCAGTTACCATGAAAATGTTGTCTGAAGGTGGCAAAGTGCTGGATGTAAACGCCAGTTCGCAGCAGAAAATGGCGTTGGGTGCAAAACTGTGTCACCGGGTGTATGCCAGAAGCAATGCAGATGTTCCCGCTGATGACGGCGATTGTGATACCGTAGACGACGTGAATTCTGAACTCTTGGAAACGAGAAAGCCCGACCAAGCCACACGAAGCGCCATCCTTGACGAACTCGGGTGGTGGCTCGAGGCGGGTGTCCCAGCAGATATTAGTGATTACGACGGACGCACAATGGCGCACATTGCAGCATGTTACGACGACGTTGATGTGCTCCGTGTTGTCTGTGACATCAATCCGGCAGCGGTACTCGCTGCCGTCGATGGCAGTGGTAGCACTTGTTGGGACGAGGCAGTCAAGTTCAACCAACATAACGCAATTGAATTCTTGAAGGCAACAAAGTCTCGCGTGGAAAGCAGTGTAAACGGCGAGTTGACGGATGTCAGAGTCGAAAGCGAAGCAGATAGTCACTCCACTAAACCCACAGGATTTCGAGGGTATGTATGACTTATGATCCCGTCCATGTTGAAGCGAGCCTTTCTTGAACACTCAGCAAGTTTTGTTGTGTGATTTCTCCCATGTTAGGAAACTTAATTCTGTAGTGCCGTTCGATGGCGCAAACGAGGCGGTTGCAGAGGAGTCGACGAAAAGTACTGAAGACTCTACAGTGCTACTCCCATCGTTGCTGTGCGACGCAGCGGCGTCCGGCGACATTGCCGCAATCCGCCACATCACCGAGTCAGGCGCGGAACACATCCGAGTGGATCATCATGATTATGATATGCGAACACCGCTGCATTTAGCTGTTGCTGAAGGGCATCTAGAAGCCGTGAATTTGCTTTTAGCACTCGGACACGAGGTATGGGACAAACAGTTCGAACTTAGCGTGGTGTTAGATTCATTTTTGTGCGAATACGTCACTGCGCTCCGCTGTCACTTCGTGAAATAGGTTAACATTGTTGATCGATTCGGCGAAAGTCCACTATGGACTGCGATTCGGGGGGTGCGTTGCTTAGAACAGCATTCGTCTCTGTGTCATGATGTGATTGTCATTGTTCTGCTTTTTCGTGCATCAGGGCCATGTTGAAGTTGGACGTGCTCTTATCGAAGCTGGAGCTCTGATTCTGAAGCGCCAGGTCGAGGTGGCCATGTATTTGTGCGAATTGGCGGCCGACGACAAGTGAGTATCCGGTCGACATTGCGCAACATAGACGTTGCGGAACAGTTAGCTCACGCAATACTATGCGTTGTGTCCATAGATCCATTGAAATTTCAGCAGCCGTGAAGCTCGGGTGTGCAGTATCAGCGCAGGACTACGATGGCCGAACCGCATTGCACGTGGCGGCCGATTGCAGCTCTGAAAATGCAGTTCATTGTTTGCTTGCGTTCAAGGCAAGTCAGTCGGTCAAGGATCGATGGGGATGGACCCCACTGCAAAGTGCCAAGAAGCACGGTAGTCCAACACGAATTTCGTCTCTTTTGGTTAGAAACAAATGGACTTCCGCTTCGCGGTTGGTGACTGCAAGTTCATGGTTAAGACAGGGTAGTAAATCATCGCCGACTTCTGCGTCTCCAACTGCAACCAATTCAGATGGCCCCACAGAAATTGTCGCGTTCTCATCTGTGGAAAACGATGAAGACTAGGTGTTGTGCTCCTGGGGGCATCCATGCCAATTTCGCGAATGCAGCATAGTTTTTTTTTTGTTATCTTAGTACGCCTTTTTCGCAAGAGTATTAGCTCTCTTGTGAAAACTTGACAATGATTTCCCTTTCCACACATTGAATCTTCGTGCAAACATTGCGGACATACGGACACACACCACGCGCAAGCGCAGCACCTACAGACTATGATCTGCGACATGCATGCATGCAGCCGTTGGAGCATTGTGGCATACAAATGCTCGTGTGCTCGTGTGTAGCACACATCTCGAGATCGCCAGTCGTCCATAAGGGACCTCAAGAGTCCACTGCGTACGTCGGATAAAGGTCGTTAGAAGTCCCTCACGGTGTGCCGGAAGTCCCTCACAGCTCACTGCCAGCCACACGCACACAGCCCGCACTGTCAGTCAGTCACTGCGTTGACTTCGTTCGTTCGTTGTTCGTTCGTTCGTTCGCCGTTCGTTTGTTCGTTCGTTCGTTCGTGTGGTTGTTCGTTGACGTCGTCGACTTTGCTCTTTGTTGGATTTGTTGCTTCGTTGTTGTTTTGTTCGCTTCACCTACCGCGACGCGGCAGCACCGCGGCGGCGCCACTGTGTGTAGTCACAAAAAGTAAGTGAACGGTCAAGCATGAGGAGTGGCGAGTGCAGTGTGAGCTCGAAGAATCAAGCTCGATGTAAAAAACGAAGGTCAACCCATCGCCCATGCCCTGACGTCGGTGTTGTTTGTGATAGTGTGACATGGCGTTGGACAAGAAACGTGTGTTGTGGTGACATCCCTTGGAAGTCGTCGATTTAGACAATCTTCAATCAGACAACGACAGTAGGTAAACACCAAGCACTCAAGCTGCGGTGAGAAAACACACTGACGGTACCACGGCAAGTCAATTTTACAGGAGCTCTGCAACGTAACAAGTTGACTGTATCTAGGAAAAGCGCTTGATATTTTACGAACGCAAGCAACGTGGCAGGAGTAGTGCGCGTGTTTCTTTATCACTGCATTAATTGCAGCAACAACTGACTGTGTGTTCGCAATGGACGAGGCCGATTTGTTGTCGGAGCTCTCTGCCATCGGCAGTGCGGCACCGCAGGCTGGCTCCTCTTCGAAACCGGCTGGGGCAAAGACCACTCGAACCGAAGAAATTTTGGCAGGACTCGTACGAGAGTATCTGGAGAAGCACAACTTGAGTGCAGTGGCCGAATTTTTCAAAGCCGAGCGACCGCCAACCAAACATGCCATTGGCGATCGGAAGGAACTAGCAGCCGCCCTGAATATCGAGAAGCTGGTGGCGAAGAACAAGAAAGAAGCCAATTACCCATCACTTGCCGAGATTGTCGCTCACTACTATTTCAGTTCCAACTTGGCGGCTCACCGTTCGAAAAAGAAAGACAAGAAGCACAAACACAAGAAAAAAGACAAAGATAAGAAAGAGGAGGCCAAAGCTGAGGATGTGGAGTCTGATATTGACTCGGATGAGGCCGCTGATCTCGCCCGAGAAGCCGCGTTGAAAGCCGCCATTAAACCAGATGCAGAATTCGACAATGTGTCTGATCAAAAAGTGCAGCTGATTAGCAGCAATATCGGGAGATACAATGTTGGCGACGATTTCACTGGAGGACCAACAGGTGATATTGCTGGTCGAATTGTCAATAAACTCGCCGACGACGGCTCACTGGCGGGCCCGGGCAAGATCACTGTTGCCTTGTCGGAGGCTCGAAAGACGTTCGCTCTGCAAAGCAGCAATGTCGGCAAGTATGCACCTGGAATGCCGTTTGATAATGGTACTGTCGAGGGCTTTGTCCTCAAAGTTAGAGGCTCCACCAATGATGGAAACAACGGGCCCGGACAAGTTGTGATCGCACTCAAGCCCACGATCAACACCGACACCAACATAACATATGTGCGCAGAGGTAAGATCACGAAGAAACCTGGTGACATCAATGGTGGGAATTTCACTGTCGAAGATGTAAAAGAAGCACGCATATTGCTGTTGGACCACGTCGGCGATGTCTTGATCAACAACGTGAATAGCGCCGATGTGGTCGTGGGCCCCGCCTCTGGATGTGTTCGCCTCAAGGACTGCAACAAGTGCAACATTGTCGTTGCATGTCGAGAAATCAAAATTGCAAAATGTGACAACATCAGGGTATTTGTTAGCGCGGCTACCCCTCCAATTGTGGGTTGGGGTTCGAAAAACGTGTTCATTGGCCCGTTCACGGCCGCGTATCCCGGTATTAGTGAGCACTTTGCTGCTGCCGAACTGAACCCCCGCCATAACTGTTGGCGTAACAGTGTCGATCGTGATGCCGAGAAAAAACGCAAGAAGAGCAAGTCGAAGTCTACTGGACGCGCTCCCTTTGTGTTGATGGACGCTGCTCGTACTTTTGATGAAGAAGGGTCAAAGTTTCACTTTCCTCTGGACACAGAGCCCGATGCCGAGGTAGTGAATCCTGTTACAGTAGATGCAGAATGCATCGACGAAGAGTTGGCCAGGGAGAAAGAACGTGCCAAAGCAAAGGAGGAGGCCGAGGCTGCTGCGAAAGCTGAAGCAGAAGCAGCCAAAAAGGCTGAGATCGCAGCGGCCGAGGCCAAGGCTAAAGCTGAAAAAGAGGCGGCTGAGAAAAAAGCTGCCGAGGAACAGAAAGCTGCCGAAGAAGCAGCTGCCAACGCTGTTCCAGAAGTTATGACTCTCAAGTACGAGTTTGTGGTTAGTGCCGCTGCGCGCCAGTCTGTACTAACATGTATGCTCGCGTTGCCGCGCAGATCTCCCATGAAGGATTTAAGCGGATTGAAGGCAACGCCTCTTGGGGGCTTGAAGCCAGCGAAAGCAAGTCCTGCTCGACCTGATGATGACATTGCAGCCCTGATCGCAGCTCAGAAAAAGGTGCTGTTCCGCAATTGGTGGCTCCCTGTGCTTGATTGTTGTTATTGACGGAAGTATTGGTTGCGCTCAGGGCATCGCTGGAGTCGATGACGACGACGACGAGCTCGAGTTTGAGTCTGACAGTGATGACACGCACGACAGTTTGGAACTGAACATGAATTTCCGTGATTCTGTTGATGAGCAAAGAATGGAGGCAGTACGTTCTCCCGTATGATCGAATTTTGGTGTGAGCGGTTAGTTTGCTGACTGGTTGCTGTTGTTGTTGCAGAGCAAAGCCAAGCAAAAGGCCGAATTCGTTCGGCGCAATAAAGAGGAAGAGCGAAGGTACCTATTGTGCTCTCTGATGATTGGTGGCTGTGTGTCGTCGTCCGTAACCGGGGAAGCGCAATGCTGTGATTCGTCAGATACGCAGAAATGAAGAAACTGAAAGAAAACAGTGTCCTAAATGGAGGCTTTTGAACCAGCTTGTGTCAAAATTGTGCGTCCAATCAATAATTATTAGTCGTGAAAGTGTACAACGGTTACCGTGTCCATTACTTTTTCTCGAGAGATGCAATTTCCTCAATGTACAGCTGGGCGGCCTCAGTGATGGAGTCAGCAACGAAGTCCATTTGTTGCTGATCGCAGCATCGAATCTTAAAAGAGAGCGAAAAGAGGCTGGCGCGCTGGTCTCGGGTTTCCTATTTTTCACATCCAGTCGTCTCATCATCACGCAGAACGGGCAACCAAACCATTCAGCACCAAAGTCGTACCAGCAACTTTGCACGGGCACCTGCATTACCGCCGAGCTGTTCCTGGGACGGAAGTCCCAAACAGACATAATACTTCCCGTCCTCAACAATCGGCTTAACAACCACTGTGTCGATTTGAAATGGAGGCAACTCAATAGCGAGCGGAACGGTGGTTGATGCAACATCGATCTCATTATCGACCGTCATTGGTCTACAGAGCAAGCGTAGAGTTCATCAAAATGCACAACTGTGCCGACAAAAAGTGTCCACAACTTGTCATCAAACCTCGCCACAATCACAAGATCAGAAAATATCAATAGTCGTACTGCAACAGACGAGTCTCCGGTACCCTAATTCGATTGCAATTGAGCATAGCGTAAGCGAAAGACTTGACGGCAGGGGACGAGCGGCAACTGCTTACACTGGCATTAGTATGCATGGCACTGTCCACCAAATGCTGCAACTTTTCATGGTCTGGCGAGTAACCATTCAAGCTAGAGCCACCGGGTTTTGTTGTTTGAGACAAGAATGCCTGTTAAGCGAATGACACAATACAATGTAAACGAGCGAAATTCACTGCTGACATGGTCCAAATCCCACACCTCAGAACGTAGCAACAAATCCGTGCAGGACACACAGACGCGCTCTTTTTCGACATGCTCGCCAGTGACAATATCACCCGATTTGGCGGCATCGAGAGTGAGGCCAGGCGCAGAATTTCGCTGTTTTTTCGAGTTCGTTCGCCCTTCCACTGTCGCCATTTCGACACGCGCCTTGCTGCAGTCCGCACAAACAACAGTTCCGCACATTCGGCAGTGGTGTCTCCGCACCTAGCAAAGCAAGCGAAGGTCAGAACGGGTCGGCACATGAAGGCGCCGTCACCACAGACGTACCATCATGGAAAATTTCCGCCCGCAAGCCGTGCAGCGTGGGTGCAACGAGTTGCGTTCCCACTCGACGCCATAGCCAATATGAACACCAGTGCTACTCCTGCCACTTGCCAACGCTACGCCACCTGGAGACTGCTCCTTTTCGTGGCTCGTAATAACCTGCGACTTTCGACCATGGCCGTAACCTGATGGCGGCGCAGCTACGCTCAGCCGTCCTTTCGGGGCTTGGGCCAACATTCCGTAAGCGCGCGGATAAATCAGAAACAAACTTTGCTCAGAGATGAACTTGCGGCTGGGAGTGATCAATTGCTTTTTGAAGGGGTCACACAATCTGAGGAATATTTGATACATTTGAGCAGCTGCAATCGCCTGTGTCGGAGAGGTAGCAAATGGATGGCTTAAGAAAAGCGAGAACACAGTGCCGCACAACGCGAAGATGATACCTCGGTCATGGAAGTCTCGATTTCGCCGGTTAGCGAGCTCAGCTCGTCGCCAGCAACTTTAATGTATCGAAAGTCTGGATGTGCTTTGTCGGAGTACTTCAACATCTCCTTCAAGAACAACGGATACTTGCACATTCGTTGCACTGGCTTGATGAGGAAATCTCTCAGTTTGAGATTTTGGCATCGTTCATGCGAAGAAAATGAACTCAAATACTTCGAAAAGCCGGGAACCTGACATTTGCATACCGCAATTAGGCGCCGCAGAAGACGATCAAGGCGATTCGCAGACATACTGTTGCTTCACAATACTCCAATTTTTGCTGAGCAAAAGGAAAGTTACTGCAGTAAGGACCGTAGGCGCGCATGTATGGTATCATCGACAAAAATATTTCTCCAATCTCTCGCAGGGGTACATCTCGTTGGAGTCGCTTGAATTGTTGGAGCTACGTGAAATACACACATTGTCGTAAGGACGATTGCTTTAGAATACAACACAACAAAACCACTTACCCCGCCTCGTAAGGTCTCCAACAAAGCCTCATTCACTTGGTGAATGACTTCAATGTCCTTGAAAAGAACTTCAATATCGCGTTGCGACAATATCGCTCGGCGTGGGTTTTTACTTGCTATTTTCTTCAGCGGCTTAACAAACAATTCAATGACTGTGGCAAGATCCTTGACGTAAGTTTCCTCAGTTTCGAGCAACTCGGCACAGACTTCCAACACCATTCGATTTCGAAGTTTCAGTGCTTTTTGAGCCTCGAGGCTGTCGAGAACGGTGACAAACTTGTCAGATGCAAGAGCGCGCGACATACGTCCTGTGGTGCGTGCCAATACGTCTTTGATCAGGGCTTCCTCAACAGCGTCATCATCATCATCATCGCCATCCTGCGACGCTGTCTTGACCGATCCACCATCTTCGTTAGCGGTAGGCGTGCTTCCCTCAGCCTCGTCTGCATCACTATCACCATCTTCCTCGTCATCGAGTTCAGCTATTACCGCGCTCACATCGGACTTGGCATCGCCATCACCGGCCACCACGTCGCCCTCGCCTTCCTCATCCTCAAGCATATTCTCTTTGGCCAACAACACTTCGGCAGGAACGCCATCTCGCTCCTCAGCCTCCTCTGCGTCAATTTCATCCATCACCCACCGCGGCATACGACGGCTGCTCATGTTGCGCCCGGCAGCCAATATGTCTCGGACACTACCGCCGGCACTAGCCAAGCCACCGCGGCGACTTGCATTCACGACAACGGGATTGTTAATGTCCAAAGCGTTGCGAATTAACTGGCGGCGCTTATTGCGCGGTGGTGGAGTTGGTGCGGCGGAACCGACGGACGACATAGACGAACGATTGCTTGCAGTTGAGACGTAGGACACACTCTTGGAGCGTGCTCCGGTGTTGTCGCCGGGCAACTCATCCGTATCGTCTTCCGCGGAGCCGATCGGAAAGTGAAACTCCTGGTTTGCCAGCGACGGATCTGCAAGCACATCGATTGCGCGCTGGATGTACGCGATCCAGGCGTCACGCACAATAGTACTGGGAGCCGAAGCAACCACTACCTTTGATGCAAATATTGTAAAACCATTCTGTGCCTTGCGATTGATAACGCCAACTTTTGCCGCAGCTTCCACACGTGAGTACTCGGACAACAACAATTCTCCTTTCGGAGGGCCAAACTCGATCTCAGAGTATGTGATTTTGTTCCCACGGAGTGCAAACCATCTGGTTTGAGCGTACCCAAACCTTTTGTTACCAGACGGCTGCTTCAGCAACCAGCCACAGAAGTCTACAGTCTTCAGTCCACGGATAGTCTTGCCAAGCGCTTTGACCCAGCGGTCGAGCTGCATTTCCGTTTCTGCTTGCGCGGTCAGTTTCGCGAGCCTCGTCTCCTTTGACCGTGTCGGGTTTGCAACAAGGTAAAACGTGAGCTTTTGACGATTCACGGTGATTTCTGATTGGCCGGTCAATCGCAGCGTTTTTGCTTTTGGCGAATTGGGGTCACTGTCTTCGCAGTAAGTCAACATAGGACCATCCAACCTAAACCATCTCTTTTGAGAGAAACCGATGAGTTTCGTCAAACCGACGCCGATGGGCTTTTTTGTCAGCCACCCAGCTACGACTGCGCCAGCTGGAGGTTCAAGGCGCTCTTCCAACCGTTCATCGTTCGCTAAACTCTCCGTAGGGTCAGCATTTGAAGGTGATCGTATTGATGTTGCTGAGCCTGCTGGCGTCGAACGGTGCGATTCTTGACGCTCTCCCGTGCCCGAAGCAGACGGCAGATTCACGTCGGCATGCGCACTGCCACCTGGTATCGCCGGCGATTGGGAGCTGGACTGGTTCGACGACGCTGACAGCGTTTGTGCAGAATTGGTCTGCTTGGTCTGCTTCGAAGTTGCCTGCTTCTGGTCCTGCTTCTGCCGAGTTTCGGCTTCATAATCGGCATTCAAGCGCAACAGAGCACTTGACTGAGCAACTGGCCCCTTGTTCTTATTTCTTGAAAACTTGTTTTTGTGTTTGGCATTCAACGAGCGTTGTTGCTCAATTTTTCGAGCCCATTCAAGTGCCAATCTGTTGGAACGACGGCTACGCTTTCCTTTCTCCTGTACTTCCTCAAAGCGCGAAGATTTTTGGCGTTGTCCAATCACGTCCAAAACTTCCTTTGGAATCTTCGGCTTGATGCGTTTGTACCGTTTCTTCTTCTTCTTCTTTTTCACCAAGGGGGCCGCCGATTCTGGTGTTTCATCTTTTGCAAGTTGAGCCGCCGGCTGCTCGGTGGCGTTGGCCGGCTCGGACATTTCGTGGTGTGTGCAATGACAATACTACGCGCGACAACACAACGCGTCGACCCCAAGCACCAACAAGTTTTATTTTTGTTTGAGCCCCGCAAAAAATATAAACATATGGTTCAGGATGAGAAGTTGTCAACCGTCGTGTCTTGTTGAAGCCCTGAGGTCGTCTTTCGCCGCAAGCGCTTGACAGTAGTGTTGTCGCGAAGTCTCAGTCCGAGCAGAGTTGCGCACAAAACAAAACAATGGTGAGCCTACAAACCGTCGAACGACGCACCGCCAAGTGTACAGACCAAGTACGACACCACAACGAATCACAGTGTACGAAACGTGGTGCCGTGGAGCATTGGATCGTTGACTGTACCCGGGTACTTGTCAAGTGCAAAGTGGACAGAGAAGCAAGTCAGCGAACAAACGAACGAACGAACGAACGGACGGACGAACGGACGAACGAACGAATGTTCGTTGACTTTCGTTTGACCGATTGATTGGTCACCCACCCACCCACAGCGAACTCTAACGAAGCTCACAGTCGTTCACTCACTCACTCACTCACCATTCTCTCACTCCCTCCCACGCACTCACTCGCTGTTCGCTGTCCCTCACTCACCCACTCAAAAGTCACCAACCACCCGCCCAGTCATTCCCAGTCATCGACCCACTCACTCCCAGCTCCCAGTCATCGACCCACTCACTCCCACTGGTGAACGCGTTGTCAGTCATTGTTGGTTGGTGTGGCGCAATTGCATCATGTGATTGCGCTTGGAGATGAAATTCATGGTGGACAAATGTGCCTTCCTTTTTCAATTGAGCTGAACGAAGAACTGTCATGTGGAGCGCGTTGTCTGTCACTGTTGGTGTGGCGCAATTGCATGATGTAATTGCGCTTGGAGATGAAATTCATGGTAGACACATGTGCCTCCTTCCTTTTTTTTTAATTGAGCTCAGTGAAGAACTGTCACGTGGATAGACCAAAGACCACCAGGCTGCCATGAGCCATACCATACATATTTCTGATGCTTCTTGTGCTTATTCATTGAATGTAGCTTCTTCTATGTTCGCTTGTATGAGGTCTTCGATCACAAAGCCTAGAATTTACGGAATGAAAGAGGCGAATCGAGCTCGACAAGCTCATTTTGTAATGCATAATGCATACAGACAGAAACGTTGGTTAAGATGACATGATAGCTTTCGTAGAATCGAATGTCATCGTAAATGCGGGTTGCAACGAAATTTCTTTTCAAATGTTTGGTGCTGTGAACGTTGTGACGAACACGGAAATGCCGGAGTTGCATGAATAGACATTGTCGTTATGGTATGGCATTATTATTTGGTGGCGCGGCTCAAGACCATTATTTTGCAAAAGCTGCGACATGCACTGTGATTCCCGTGCTTCATTTCTTTGCCGGGCTAACATCGGGGAAATGAACCTTAAATTGACAATCACAGGCGTCGCGAGGACATTTGACAATGGCATTGGTACGTTCTTTCATCTGGAAACTTAGCGAGCATGTCGGACACACTACGCGGTACACGAAGCTTTCCACTTGGTGATCGGTCTTCGGTTTCTTTGGTTGAACACTGCTTTGTCCATCGTGCGAAGGAGACCGCTTTGGTGGAGACGACGTACGGCCAGTCGGTGGCAAATTTGTAGACAATGCACTTGGTTTTGTTGCTGCACTGGACGTTGGGTCGGGTTTGTCGCTAGTCTTCGAAGCCTCGCGACGAGGTCGGGGCTCGAACTGCGTCAAAAACTTGACATAGAGCCGACCGAGGTGGAAGACGCAAGCCAACGGTGCCAGCTTCATGCCCAACTTGACACCAATATCCGGCCATAGGCCAGATTTTTCAACCACTGCGTACCCACCTGCCGCCTGTACTTGCTTCAAAAGGTCCCAGAACTTGATTGGTTGGTTGTCCACAGTGAACTCTTGCTTGTCCAGGTACGGGTGAGAAGTGAGCAGATGACTAAGAAACTCTTGTTTTGACGCCGTTGGAGAGAGAGGTCGACGTGGACCGGGCGCTCCTGGCATTGGATTTCGAAACGGACCAGGGTCCAGCACTGGGACTGGCGGTGCCGCAAACTCCTCGTCACTCGAGTGCACACTGTCTTCGGTCTCATCACTGTCGAGGCTGTCGTAGGTATCACCGTCGCCAGTGCCGTCGTCAGATTCAAGCTCTGGGCAAGCCGGATGACAGATCTCAGCATGGTTCCGTCCACACCCAGGGCATCGCCAATGGACACTGCCAAGGTGCTTCCAAATGCGCTTGCGCTTCGCGACGGCAGTGGCCGGGTCGAGGTCTGGCTTGGAGTTGTGTCGCACACGGCACTCGTATATTGAGCCTTCAAAGATGACGTGCAATCCGTTCTGTGGGTACGCAGTGTCGCTTCCCGACCACGCTGCGACAGTATCACGGTGGTCATGGACGTCATCACCGTCATCGGTGAGCATGTCGTCGGCATAATCAGGCCCTACCATACTGTGCCCGTCTTTAATCATTTCCGGCTCATAATCGTCCCATGAGCACGACTTTTTGGCTCGCGGGGCTTGCGGACGCGCGGCTGGAGAGTCTCGAGTCGGGCGCCTGAGCAATGTAAATTTGTGAACGGGGTGTGATGTTGTGTCTTTCTGGCTCATTTCATGGTCAATGTGTTTCCCAAATATCTGGGCGGAGTTCCGTCCAATCCCGACTTTGCGATCACTGTTGCGCCCAGCACCAAGCGTACACAAAACAAGACAGACGCATTTTCAAAGAGCAAATTTTCCCGCACATGCATTGCCATTCTACGGGATGTTTGCCTGAGTCTATCGGTCCGTTAGTACTCCCCGAGTCCACGTCCCTCTCACACAAACCACCTGGCAATTTGCGTTGGTGTTGTTCGGTGCATGCTTGTCTGCATGCACATGGGCAAGCTTCAATCGACCGTTCTGCGACCTCCGCGTGACTTTCGTGACGATGTGTGAACCTTGAATTCGTGACTCGAGACTCGAGACTTGCGACTCGCGACTCTTGGACGCGTGACTCGTGCACACTCATGAATTCACGAAGTCGTGAATGGCCGTGCGGACGACGGTCGTTGGTCGCACGCAGCTCGATCGACAAAAGATCTGGCCGGCGCGACGCAAACGCGGCCGAACAAACGAACGAACAACGAACAAACGAACGATCCATCCGAGTGACCGACTGCCTCTGAGTGGGTGAGTCACGTCCATACATATCTATAAGTAGTATTTCACGGTTGTTCACAGTTTGCATAGTTGCAATACAGTAAAGTGTTAGTTATAGATACAGTGAAATCATCGTCACTGTGGAGAACAAAAGTATCGTTGGGTTTATAATGTAACTCTGCAGTAGCCATCAACAGTGCGTTCCTCGAAACAACGCCCGGCAAGACAAAATCTGCTGGTCCACTTTCGCGTTTAGCTCAGGGGTAGAGCAACTGTTTCGTAAGCAGTAGGTCGTGGGTTCGACTCCCACAATGCGCTTTCTTCCTTTTTGTCTTTTTTGTCTTTTTGCTTTTTGCACTTTGCACTTCGCTTTCTTCCTTTTTGCCTTTTTGCACTTTGCACTTCGCTTTCTTCCTTTTTTGCCTTTTTGCTTTTTCGCACTTTGCACTTTGCACTTTGCACTTTGCACTTCGGCTTTTTACTTCGGCTTTTTGGTTCACATTTCTTTTGCAGAGTCTAAACGGGCAATTCATGCAGAAATAGGGTTAGCCTCCTCGACAAGCGGGCCTCACAGAAAAGAAAAGAAAACAGAGAGAGGAAGGAAGAGAAAGCACACTCACTTGCTGGCTGGCGGGCTGGCTGGCTGGCTGGCTGGCTGGCTGGCTGGCTGGCTGGCTGGCTGGCTGGCCATCGTGTTTGTGTAGGTGTGTGTGTTGTGTGTGTGTCCACGCGCGCGTGTTGGCCACACCCACAATGTGCGATGTGCAATGTGCGATGTGCGCTTACACTTTCTTCCGCTGTTCCATCGCACGCACGGCGTGTCATCGGGTCGGGAGCATGGACGCAAGTTTGGATGGAAAGATGCACGGCCAACCACACGGACCGACGGACGAACGGACGGAGGAGGCATGGGACCCAAGCGACAAGAGCAAGACTTCAGCAGGGTCGAGGCGCGCCGGTGCCTGCCGTGCCGGTGCGGCGAGCATGCATACCGCGTGGAAGCTCGCAAGCAGGCTTGCACCCACGCAACACGCATTTGCATGCAACTGCACAAAGCGACGCACACGCACTCATACTTGTCCCGCACACGCACTCATACTTTTCCCCGCACTGCAGGCAGCTGCTCCGGGAGTGCACACACGGTGCATGCGTCGTCTCAGTGTGCGGTGTGCGCGCGTCACGATCTGCGCCACTTCGCTACACCGCTGTAAATTTAGCGAACTCTATCGCAGAGCCTCCAGCTTTTGTTTGCATTTCTCGACGTCCCTCGTCGTTTCCCTGGGCTGCGCGCTTGCCGCGGGAGAGCGAGTCCACGTGCGTGGTCGGCCCGCTTGCTTGCTCCTCTGCTGCGACGACGACCAACTCGCAGAGCCAACCAACCACTCAATTACTGGCACCACACACCCGCGCGAGCTGCTCCAACCACGCACCACCGCGGGCTCCTCCGCAACCCAACCCAACCATGACTCCTCCACCCAGAGCCAGCAAAGATGCTGCCGGCACCACTGCCAGCACCACTGCTGGCACCACCGCCGGCACCACCGCCGGCACCACCGCCGGCGCCGCTGCCGCTGCCGCTGCGCTGACCACAGACATGAAGCTCAGCAAGGCAATGCTCAGCCTCAACGACTCGAGCAACGAAGTCGTCATGCAGGGCCTTGTCTTTTTCCTCAAAGAGGTGTCGGCGTCCTCGTCCTCGTCCTCGTCGGCGCCTGGAGACGCCGCTGCGCCGCCGCACAAACCATTCAGCGCTTTCGCCCGCGCCTACTACAAGGCCTCCCCGCGCTTCCTAGAGATGTTCAACGCCCTTGACAAGCCCAGCTTCAGTGCGGGCGGCCGCGAGACCATCAACATCATAAAGATATTCGTGGCCCTGTTCACGAACGTGCCGCCCTCGCACGTGCCCCTGGCCGTGGCCGCCTCCAAGAAGCTGCTCACCACCAAGCACGTCGGAGTCTTGAACCTGGCATTCGGCACCACGAGCCGAGTCGGCTTGGCGTGCGCCACGCTGCAGCTGCTCACGAGAATGGTGCAGCTCGGCCAGAAGGCACTCGTGAGACAAGTCGCCACCACCTTCAACGTCACCCTCAAGAGCTTCCTGCAGCTTGGCCACGCCGGCGGCGTCGGCATGCGGCGCCGCAGGAAACTCCAACAGAGGCAGGCCGACGTCTCCGCGAACGGCGCCGGCAGCAAGGGGAGCAAGCCCCCCAAGTCGCGCACCGTCTTCGTGGCCTTCGTGCTGGCCCTCTTGGCTTCCGGCATCAACGAAGTGCAGCGCGTCATCCTCGTCGCGCGCGGTCCCGTCGCCGTGGTGCTGGAGCACATCGAGTACGACACCGCGCACAGCATGTGCAGAGTGGTGGAGACCGTGCGCGAGCACGTCGTCGTCAACGCGCGGCTCAGCCAGCGGCTCAAGCTGCAGACGCTGACGCTGGAGGTGATGAGCCGGCTGCAGAACCTCTGGAACGCCAACCGCCAGCCCACCACGACCGCCGGACGGCGCCTGCGGGCGCAGCTCACACAGTTCTTCCGGGACTTGCTGGCGAATCCGGCGACGAGCTGGTTTTACGCCGCGGACCGCCACACGCTCCGCCAGCACTTCCAACTCAACTCCCGGCTCAACCAGTTCCTGTCGCGCGTCCTGATGCGCTTGGACGTCATCAGGGACCCTGATCAACGCCTCGTGCTCTTGAGCACCCTGCGACTGCGCCCGGACCGCGTCGGCGACTTCCTGAGCCACTGGAAACTCTCTATGGACCCCAGGCTCAGTCTCACGTGGATCATGCACGTCAACGTGTACATCCAGCTGCTGTCGATTCCAATCACCCGCGACGTGCTCGTTGGCGCCATCCAGGGATTTGCGCGTGCTGACAAACGCCGGCACCAGCGGTCGAGCACGGGCACGAGCGCCGCTGGGTCGAAAGCGGCACTGCCAGCTGCGCACGAACCTCCGCAAAAGGACCAAGCGCGCGGCGAGTCTCCGACGCAATCTTTGGCGCAGCACCTCGCCCGTTACCTGCAGACGTGTCTGCTGTGCCATGGCATGGGCCGCAGCGTCGCCTCCAACGGGCTCCGCAACGACAAGGAGATGGTGCGCTTTTTGACCGTGGCCATGCTCAGCGCCATCCTACACCAACTGCAGCGCATCACTGAAGTGCTCACAGACCCAGCAGTGGCGACGCTGGTGGACGTAAAGACGACGCTGAGCAAGCTGCAATCAATGGTGTTCGGCTCGTTGCCGAATGTGCAGATATTTGTTTCTTTGGTGCTCAAGTTGCTCCGCGAAGTAGCCAACCGGCCACAATCGAGCGACGCGAGATCGCAGCACACTCTTCTTTGTGAACGTGTGTTACACATTTTGTGTGTCTGGAGCTCGCAACTCCCTCGCTCTTTCGCAGATCTGCGACTGGATTTCGGCAAGCTATTGTCCGACCACAACAGTGCCAATGACAAAGGCAGTTCCGCGAATGCAGTTGATGTTGTCCACATTGGCGCCCAACCCCCGTCGATCCAGCATGCCCTGTTGAAGCTTGTGCTGTGCGCTGGCGTCAATCGTTGCAATTGGCTCGGACAAAACACCGCAAAAGCACAACATGCCACTCCGCTCGAAGCTGTGCTCACACTGTTCGCCACAACATCAAATGCAACGCTACGTTGCATGGCCTTCGAGGTTCTAGCTCGAGCAACGTTGGCGCTTACTGGCGTGCTCTGCGTTCCTTTGCAGATTTTCAAGGTTTGTGCCGTGTTCGCGAACCTCACTTTGCTGGTGCAATTGTAATGCTGGTTTGTTCTGCTGTTCAGGATGTGAATTCCGACAACGTGGGCGCCTTCTTCAGTCGCGATGTGCTTGGCGCTCAAACAGGAGACCCTCTTTCACTGTTTACCAGCCTTCTCCTTGTCCCCGTAGAGCAGGTTGCTGCACCTGTAGAGTTTGTTGTTGGCGTCATCAAGCACCTGGCCGCGAACATCAATGAAGAGATTGAACATTTCCAGCAAATTTCCAACACATCAGCATTCCACGCCAATTGTTCTTTGTTGTTCACGGCATCACTGCGCTATTTGAAGATTCGCAGTTACCCGAAGCAGCAGCATGCATACGCATTCGTGGTTCTGCGTCGCCAGCTTCAAGCAATCGATGACAGCACTTTGCAGAAGGAGATGGGCCACTATATCCAAGAGTGTTGCGGTGATAGCACATTGCTTGCGACTTTATCGCAGTTGGCACCACGTTTGTCAACGCAGCACGCACAGGAAGTTTTGTCACTTTGGGGCAATCAGCCGACAGAGGTCCCTTTGGCAGTTGCCAGCACAACATCTCGCAACACCACATCAATGTTGCGGGTACTTCCATCTTCGTTGGTGCAGTTAGACAAAGCACTGCTGGAGGCCGAAACACTTCCTGCAGATGTAGCATGGTTACACCAAAGCGAACGTGGGCCTAGGCAGGTACACTTCAACCGCAAGACTCGCATTTTCTTCCTTGCTGAAGCGCTTCGACTTGTCAGTCGGCACCCCACAATTTCGGATGCAGCAGTGTACTTTGTGCTGCGGATACTGCAAATTCTTACCCTTCAAAACGGATCGCGTACAAGCACTGAACGCAGCATTCCCGTGGAAAACCATGTTGCTGAGTGCATGTCACAGTTTTTCGGCTCTCAGTTTGCGCTTAAAGCGTTTTCCGAAGAGTTCAATGTGAGGCCCAGTGCGAGGGCAACGAAGAAGCACCGTGGCACCGTCAAGAGCACTGACATTCTCAAATGCAATTGCCGTGCACTTTCCACGTTTGTGTCGGAGTATGGGTTCGTTTGGAAACCACTAGCACACGCTGTTAAGGCGCATCTGCTACCATCACTGCTGACTCATGTGTCAGTGGCTTCATCGCGTGCAATAGTAGCGCAATGGAAGTGGATTCCTTTCATGAGTTTGCATCAGAAACTGACGATCATCCAGCAAACAGTGGCCGGCGCACGCAGTGGCAACACAAGCATTGTGTCACTGGCATTGTGCCAACGTGTTGTTGAGTCGATTGATAGTCGGACCATGTCGTTGCACATCACCAACCCGCAAACAAATGGCACCACAAGTTCCAGCGGTTTACGAACGGCCACAGCTGTGCAAGCAATTTACAGCGATCTAACCTTGTTGCTGAATCGCATTGGTTGCGAGGAGTCATTAGATTCTGCTTCCTTTGCAAATGTTTGTGACATTATGGCAACGGTGTTGCGTCCCGGTGCACCCGGCACGGGCGCTGTTCCCAGGCTCAACACACAGTTTGCAATTTCTTCCGAATTCTTGTCCAAAGTTGTTGAAAGTGCCTCAAAGCCGTCACTGAAAGCTCATGCTAATTCGTGCCGGCTATTGCGACTTGTCGCAAGTTTGCCATCAGGGTGGAAACGGATTCGCAATCACATTCTAAAAGTGCAACAACAGCCACAGCATGCCGCATACAACACAGTGTCCGAGTTTCTTCCAAAATTGGAGTTATTGGATGCAATCTTGTCTCAATTTGCCGGCAACGTACCATCGCAGTTCATGTCTTCCATTGTTGTCAATCACGGTGCCGACATTCTGCGCATTGCTTCAGAACCCACTTCAACCGATGATGCCGCATGCGTGACCATAGCGAGGAGATTGTGTGGCACTATCTTGGAGTTCGCCCTTGAGTTTGAAAGTTGGCGTTGCGACTCGGTGAATGCACAATTTTTGTCCGAGTTATCTACTCGTTGCGCAACAAATGTTGAAAAGACGGAACAATATTTCGCGCTTCTTCCGACAATACTTCCCATTGTCGTACAGTCTAGCGGCGACAGTATCTGTGGTTTGGCATCAATTCTCAACATTGGCAGTCGCGATGAGTTGGCACGCCAATGCCTGGTCAATTTGCTGTCAATGTTCAAAACCAGTCCGTGGAAGCGATTCCCGATCGCTGCCGCGGTTGAGGCTGAACACTGGGAACTATTGCACTACATTCTTGACGTACGCCTGCAAGACGTTGATTCTGTGCTGTCGCTGTCGGAGTGCATTCAGCCTGATCTCGCAAAACAGTTTATTGCGCGCGCGTTGCGACGGCGATATACTTACTGTTCCAAAAGTGGATCCTGCTTCTCGGCCGTCCAAAAGTTGTGCCAAATCGGCGTTATTTCTTTGCGAGATTTTAACGATGTGGTGGTCCTCATTGTGTCCAATCCTGCCTTCGTCACAACGTTGCAGCAAGCGGGACATGATGCCGCCCCCATTGACATAATCCACATTCTGGAGTTTTTATTGCCGCAGTGCCCACGACTGCTCAAGCAAAGGTCACGCCTGGTTTACGTACTTTTGGCCGCTTACAGGGCATCGATGAGCAAGCGCGACCGCCGCTTGTTGTCCTTGATTGAACTGTTTGAAGCACACCACTGCAGCCACAACGCGGCCACGCTTGGATTTCGTTGGGGCAAAGCCACCCTTGCTGTGGACCAAGAGTCTGAGAGCGCTACTACACAGACTAACAGCGACTTGGGCTGGGCAGCACAAGACTCAGATTGGTTCTTCTCTGCTGCTCTGGAACAGAAGGATCTCGCTCTGGAGGATGACGCCGTCGTCTCTTCAGACGGTGGCTTCAGTCCCAACCGGTTATTTTGGACCACTTTCAATTTCCCTCGTGATCGAGTTTGTCCTGTGCAAATCAGGGACACGGACGACGAGGACTTCAATGATACTGCCAAAGAGCAGGCTGTACCACAAAGCCAGAATCAATACGACCCACGCTTCATGCTGCGCCTGCTTCACCATTACTGTCAATGCACTACACTGCCACTCCGGCGTTTTTTTCGCATGGGGTGCTTCGGTTTGGTGTTGTTCGCTGCGACGTCCAAGGTGCTCGCCACGCGCAAGTTGGCATACGAGATATTGGCGCTTGTCTCTGATCAGTTGGCTGCAGCCAAATTCCCTGAGGCCATGCAGTTGCGACACCTGGTGCTCGGGTTGCTGCAACGGTCAATTCCAGAGCCCTACGCGGAATTGCCA